>Ga0233431_1000262_pt1 | contig 122090 bp, 130 predicted proteins | sample SI_118_April2016_FD_179867 | JGI IMG/M metagenome (GOLD analysis project Ga0233431, IMG submission 179867) | Seawater microbial communities from Saanich Inlet, British Columbia, Canada - SI_118_April2016_200_MG | ecosystem: Environmental > Aquatic > Marine > Inlet | place: Canada: British... | reverse complement strand
CCCGGTGATTAAGATCTTCATGGCATCCCACCTCCCTCTTGATTTTTTAAAATCTAGGCTGTTTCGAGCTTTTTCAAAACAAGCTTCTCAACAGTAGTCAGATGGGTCAGCATGGCCTTTCTGGCCTTTTCTTTCTCTCCCGCCTTGAGATATTTTACAATATTCGCATGCGATTTCAGGGACCGACGGGGTCTTTCCTTGATTTTCATATTTGATTCATTGGTTTCGCTTTCAAGGTCTATCAGTATATTGATAATTTTCACTATCATTTTGTTCCCTGACGCTTCTGCAATAGAGCGATGGAATTCGTCGTCAACGTTACAGATACTTTCGCCCTCTTCCACAAGGCTTTTCTGTTTTTCGATGATACTCTCCATGCTCAAAATATCTTCTTCGGTAGCTCTTTCAGCTGCAAGTCTGACAATGCCCGGCTCAATAATTTTTCTTGCTTCATATAGTTCTAAAACCGCCCCTTTAATAAGAGGGATTTTCCAAGCAATAGATTTTGTTAGAGAATCCAGGGTTATTTCTCTCACAAAATTACCATCCCCTGACCGGCATTCAACAAGACCCATACTTTCTAATATTCTCAAAGCTTCTCTGACTGATGTGCGACTCACCGTCAAACTGTCAGAAAGCTCTCTTTCAGACGGAAGCCTGTCCCCTGCTTTCAGTTTGCCGTCGACAATCATCTTTTTTATCTGCTCAACAATATTTAAATAAATTTTTGTGCTTTTGATCGGTTGTAACATCAATACGAATCTCTCCTCTATTCAAGCCCGTCCTAGTCTAACTACGAATGCAGAATCTTAAGACCCTGTCACGTTTCAACGCAGGGCATAAACACTCATATACTCTCAACCATTCTGACAAAGTATCTTTTTCATTGGGACACTGCTTCTGGGACATGTTCATCAATGCGGATGACTCAAACCAGATTATCTGTTCTTAAAGAATAATACCTCTCTTTATATTAATAGAAAACCTAATCCAAAAGCAACGTTGCCCCCGCTTAGCTTTAAAATGAAAGAGGGCATGCAGAAGTCTCTTCCTCCATGCATGCCCTCTTCTTTACACTATACGTTATGTGCGTGCCTAAAGGAAAATTAAGCTACTGGCGGTGCAGGAGCTTCGATTCCCAGACCAGCACACTTGGTATTTACAAACTTTTGCATATGAGCAATATGCTCAGGTTTCAGGTGAGCAAATCTCTCCTGAAGAGACATATACTCTCCAACAGGTTTCATCTTCTTTGGCATGTAGGTAATTTTGTAAGGTGCGCCAAAACCTTCTTTCTCCCACAGGGAGAACATGCCGGTCTCAACAGCCAATTTGCCGATGGCAACAGTCTTATCCTGGTCATATCTCCAGCTCTTAGGACATGGAGCATGAACATGCAGATAGGATGCGCCTTCAGCGTTCAGACCTTTCCTTACCTTGTTGATGTAGTCAACAGGATAAGAAACAGAAGCTGTCGCGATATATTTCACCTCAGGATGTCCTTCGGCTACCAGTCTGGCACCGTCTTTCTGATGCTGTTTCTTAGCTTCAGGAATAACGGGTCCAGGAGGTGTAAAGGATGTGTTACTTCCGTAAGGTGTCGTCGGAGATGTCTGAACACCTGTGTTGGCATAAGCTTCGTTGTCGTAGCATATGAACAAAACATCATGCCCTCTGTACATCAGAGAGGACATAGCCTGCAGTCCGATATCAACAGCACCACCGTCACCAGCAAATACAACGATACCTGGATAGTCACCTTTGTATTTGTCTTTTCTGATCATGGCTTCGTAAGCAGCTGAGATTCCGGAAGCAACAGCACCAGCATCAGTAATCTGTGTATGTGTCCAAGGTACAGCCCAAGGTGTACAGAGATAACTGGTGTTAGCAACATACATACAACCTGTAGGTCCGAGGTAGATAGAATTCTTTCCGGAAGCCTTACAGGCGAGTCTGTAGGCCAATGCAGGCCCACATCCAGCACAGGTTCTGTGTCCCTTCACATAATACTCTTCCTTTGCGACATCAGGAACCTTGGCCAGTGACTTTGCAAGTTCTAATTTTGGTCGATTTACTTTAGCCAAAATTCATTCCTCCTTTCATACCTTTTCTCTATTACTAAATAGAGAAAAAGTTTGGTTTTACATTTCAATTTCACATTCCAGATCTAACCAGTGAACTTCCTTCTCAGCCTGGCCCTTAGCTGCCTTTGCCAGTTTCTCAGCAAGATACTCGAACTGAGAAATTCTGATAGGATGGCCGCCCATTCCGCCGAAGAAAGAAACCAGCTTAGGAACATTCTTAGCTCTTACCATAGCAGCACAAACTTCAGGGGTCAGCTGGCCAGCGTATCCAGATGCTCCAAAGGAGTTGTTTGTTTCAACAACAGCGATAGCCTTAAGCTTGCCACAGATGTCTTCCAGTTCAGGTGTTGCGAAAGGTCTGACGAATCTAGGTCTGATCAAACCGATCTTTACGCCTTTTTTCCTCAGGTCGTCGATAGCATACTTAGCTGTAATTGAATGACAACCCTGGATGAAGATAGCTATCTCGGCATCTTCCATCTGATACAGCTCATGAAAAGGATCTCTCTTTCTGCCGAAGATATCACCGAATTCTTTGGTAGCCTTCTCGATTATGTCTCTGGCATTCCATATAGCGTTGTATCTGGTTGCCTCGAGAGCAGGACCCATCTCAGCGTAAATCTGAGGGCCATGCTGAACTGGCTTCAAAGGATCCAACGGTTTAGGATTGTCATACGGAGGCAAGAACTCGTCAACCTGAGACTGCTCACCCAGCTCAACCCAGTCAGCGATATGAGATACGAAGTAACCGTCCTGGCAGTTCATCTGAGGAAGCATAACTGATCTGTCTTCACCGATTCTGTAGAAAAGCAGAGTGTTGTCATAAGCTTCCTGTGGTGATGCGGCCCATCCCAGTATCCAGCCCTGGTCTTTTGTGGACATTGCATCTGTATGCTCCTGACCAAAGTCTCCAGGAGGGTCTAATGTTCTGTCAGCGATAACCATCTGGGGGCAAACTCTGTCACCAGAGATTGGTGAGTAAACTTCCATTGCGTAGGTAACGCCAACACCGGAACTACCAGTCATGGCTCTTGCGCCGGCAAGCGCGGCACCGTGAACAATAGCCAGCTGAGCGTGCTCACCTTCGCCGTGTACGAACTCGGCATCCAGTGTTCCGTTTGCAACGTGCTCAGAAAGCTCGATCATAAGACCTGTGTAAGGTCTGATCGGGTAAGAAGAAATAACGTCAACGTCGGCCTGTACTGCAGCTTTAGCAACTGCACTCAGTCCGGGTAGAAACTTCTTTGGCATTATACATTCACCTCACTTTCAAAGTTAATTAGAATGGAATCTCCATGTATTCTACGTCGCCTTTAAAATCACTCTCAGGAACTCTTGAAATACACTTAACAGGACATACATCAGCACAGATACCGCAGCCCTTGCAGTATTTCAGGTCGATGTATACACCACGGTCGTCGGTAAGGTGTATACAGGGCTCAGGACAACCAAGCCAGCATGTCAGACATTTCGTGCATTTTTCCTGATCGATAACGGATCGCAGAAGTCTCCAACCGCCTGTCGGCAGCTGTGGCTGTTCTCCATCCACTTCACAAGAATCAATTACACCACCCTCTGGAATTTTCAGGTGTGTGGGAATCGATACGATCAATTTTTTTACATCTGTTGCCATATTACTATTCACCTCCTTTTTACAGTTCTTTTACTTTAACCATCTCAAGAGCTTTTTTAGCAGCTTCTTTGTTAACAACAACATCCATAACGTTGTCTACTGAAACGATACCGGTAACCTTAGCGGTAACAGCTGCCATACAAGCACCGATACCTTTTCCGATCTCAGAGCTACCCTCAGCACCCTCGATGTCCATGATGTCTCTGTCAATACCAGGAGCAACGCTTGTTGCGTCAACAACAGCAATCTTGCTCAGCTTCTTTTTGTCAGGATTTGAGTCAGGAATCATGTCGAGAATGAAGTCGAAGTCCTTATTGGTGTTAACAATCAGAACAACACCGTCAGGTGATCCTCTCAGGATGTTGAAACCCTTGGCGTAAACGTCTTCCATCAAAACAACGATGTCAGGATGGTGGTTTTCGAACAAGAATCTCTCTTTGATCTTCTCGTCACTGATTTTACAATACTTTCTTACAGGAACATTAACTCTGTCAGGCAGATCTGCGTAGTTATCGATAATCCAGATGTCCTTACCTTCTTTTACAGCAGCTGCGCCCAACACTTTCGAAACGTCTCTACCATTTGTGTCTTGCAGAACGCCACAAGCCCAAGTGGTAATCTCATGATAGGCCATTAACTACACCTCCTTAAAAATTAATTTGTTTTTACCTTTGGTTAATTAAGGTAGCACAAACTTTAGGGGCCTGATCAACCCCTGCTACTCAAGCTCAGTTAAAAGTTGCTTCCCCCCTTTCTATCTAATCCAAACAAAACCATGAGCCAGTGATCTATTTGGAAACAGTTAATATTATAATTGAGACGAGATCATATTTCTCGTCATCTCGATAATCTCTTCTATGTCTATTTTCCCTTTTATCTTTTTCGTGAGTTCTCCCTCTTTTTTTGCAATCTCTTTTGCCTTTTGTAAAACTGATGCTGCCTCTTTACTAGAAATGACCGTTACACCGGTATCATCAGCAACAATAATATCATTGGGATGCACCGAAACGCCGCCGCAGTGAACCGGTACATTGACTTTTATCGGTTGGGGTTTTTTACTTTCTTTGCACAAATATATCTGAGACCTAGGAACAGCAGATTTCGAAAAGAGGGGAAAACCGATATCCCTTATTTCATCAATATCCCTGACTGCCCCGTCAACAATAGCACCAACAGCTCCCTTCTGCTTTAAAACGCTGGAGATTACCCCTCCAATAATAGATAATTCAGTTTCTCCTTTGGCATCTATCACAACAACCTGACCCGGTTTAATATATTTTATCATCTCGATAGGAGAAAAGCACTGAGTGGGATCGATACTAATTGTAAGGGCTGGACCTGAAATCTTAGTGGAAAAGATCGGCTTTATCGAACTGGACATGACAGCAGCATTATCTGATGCGTCAGCAGCAAGGCAGGATGGACTATAATACTTGAGAAGCTCCCTGAATCCTTCCAGCAGCTCTTCTATATTTTTAGTTTTCCCTGACAACTTGTCTGTTGTCAATTCACACCTCTTACATTAGTGTTTTTTGGGTTTTTTCTTCTTTTTTTCTTTTGATAACGATGCTGCAATTTCTTTTAAGGCCTTTAAGAAATGGGTACGCGAAACCTTAAAATCACCAGCTTTTTCAGCGACTTTTTCTCCCTGTCTGTCAAAGAAATCCTGAACAGCCAAAAGGGTCGCTTTCTTGCAGAGGCTTTCTATATCGGCACCAGCCATTCCTTCGGTCTTTTCGGATAATTCCGTAAATTTAACATCCTTGTCTATTTTGATTTTTTCGGTGTAAATCTTGAATATCTCAACCCGATCTTCTTCATCGGGAACAGGCAGCTCAATGATATAATCGAAACGACCCGGTCTTAAAAGGGCCGTGTCAATAAGGTCAAGCCTGTTGGTCGCGGCAACCGCGATAACTCCCTGAACATTCTTCAACCCGTCCAGCTCCCTTAAAAGCTGGCTGACCATTCTCTGAGCACCCCCTCCGCTCATATCCGCAGCACCCTCTCCTCTCCTGGAGGCAACGCCGTCGATTTCATCAAAGAAGAGTATACAGGGAGCGGCAAAGTTAGCCATTTTAAAGAGTGCCCTTAAAGCCTTTTCGGACTCTCCCATCCACTTGGAGAAGAGAACGGATTGATCAACCGTAATCAGAGTCAATTCATTCTCTCCGGCCAGGGCTCTTGCCAGCGCTGTTTTCCCCGTTCCGGACACACCGGTAAAGAGAACACCCTGAGGCGGTTTAAAATTGATATTATCAAAGAATGTGGAATGCTTTAAAGGGATTTCAATGATTGACCTGAGAGTCTCTTTTACCTTTTTAAGCCCGCCTATATCGGCAAATCTCTCTGTCGGTCTCTCGGCCAGGAACTCTCTCGTTGCTGTCGGCTCAACCTCTTTAAAAGCCCCCATAAAATCATCCTGCGTTATTTCTAGCTTGATATCGGTCTCAAAGGGCTTGTAATCTTTTATCGACACAACATCGGGCAGAATCTTTCGAAGCGCCCTCATTCCGGCTTCTTTTGCCAGTATCTCGAGGTCTGCGCCGACAAATCCATGGGTTACATTCGCAATGTGGTCAATATCGAAATCCTTGGAAAGAGGCATTGTTCTGGTATGGATCTGCAATATTTCACGTCTTCCGAGCCTGTTAGGAATGCTGATAGCGATTTCGCGGTCGAATCGGCCGGGTCTTCGAATAGCCGGATCGACCAGTTCCGGGACATTCGTCGCACCGATAACCACGACCTGCCCCCTTGAAACCAATCCGTCCATCAATGATAAGAGCTGTGCAACAACCCTCTTTTCGACATCACCGATAACCTGAACCCTTTTCGGGGCAATCGCATCGATTTCGTCCAGAAAGATAATACTCGGAGCATTTCGGGATGCCTCTTCAAAGACCTCCCTTAATTTCGCTTCACTCTCTCCGTAAAATTTATGAATGATTTCCGGGCCGTTGACATGGATAAAGTAAGCCTTTACCTCGCTGGCAACCGCTCTTGCAATAAGGGTTTTTCCTGTTCCGGGAGGACCGAACATCAAAACACCCTTGGGAGCTTCGATACCCATTCGGGCAAAAAGGTCAGGGTATCTCAGCGGAAGCTCGACCATCTCCCTGATCCGGTAAACTTCCATGGAAAGACCACCGATATCTTCATAGGAAACCCTGGAAGCCTTTTCAATAATCCCTTCGGGTTCTCGAATCTTTATTTCTGTGTTGATATTAACGACAACCGCACCTGCAGGGCTAGCCCCGTCTACCATGAAAAACTGTCCCCTGGCGCCAAAAAAGGTGATCTGGATCTTGTCACCTTTCATAAGGGGTAAACCGTTGATTAACTGAACAAGATGTCTTAGCTCTTCATCTTTGGGAACAGGGCGGGAGGTGTCTATTGGGGAAAGGAGTAATACTTCAGCGGGCTGCCATAGAACTTTTTCTACTGAAACCCATTCATCTTTCAGAGCACCGCAATTTTCTCTGGTAATACCGTCGACCTGAACGACTTTTTTGCCTTTATACTGATGGAAAATTTGAGAGGCTCTGGCAACTGTCGATTTTTTGCCAGTGATTTTGACAAGATCTCCGGGAACGGCTTTGATCATTCTCAGGTCTTCCTCGTCTATCCTTGCCAATCCTTTACCAACATCATCGAGAGCTGTGTCTAATACCCGTAAAACAGCTTTTACACCTGATTTGATGTCTTGCTTTTCCTCTGACATAACTCACCCTTTCACAATTACTTACGTTAGACGATTCTAGGTTTCTATCACCGCACAGTAAGAAACTACGAACTACTGGAACTGCTGTTCAAGATATACTCTTTTGGGTGGCTTTAAGTCTGGCGGTCTGCTGGCCTTTCCAGTGTTGCCATTATATTATAAGCGCAGGCTTTGTCAAGAAAAAAATATATAATTTTTTATAATTATTAATACCTTACAATACAAATAGTTATATCATTTCAGGATGATTTTATCACAGTTTTTCGTTCAGATATTCGAGCACTTTTTCGACAGAAATCCTCTCCTGGCTCATGGAATCTCTCTCCCGAATGGTCACGGCCTGGTCGTCCAGAGACTCGACATCTACCGTAATGCAGTAGGGAGTTCCTATTTCATCCTGTCTCCGGTAAAGCTTTCCAATGGAACCCGTATCATCGTAAGTTGCAACATATTGCTTTATAAGGGTATTTTTTATTTTTTTACATAATTCGACAATCTCTGGACGATTTCGAAGAAGAGGCAGGACAGCCACCTTGATAGGAGCAATGTCCGGGTGAAAGGAGAGAAAAGCTCTCGTTTTCCCCTTTACTTCTTCCTCGCGATAGGCATCGACCATGAAGGCGAGAGTGGCCCTGTCCGCACCGGCAGAAGGTTCTATAACATAGGGAAAATACTTTTCCCTTGCCTCTTCGTCAAAATAGATAAGGCTCTTTTTGGAATATTCGGCATGCTGTTTGAGGTCAAAGTCTGTTCTGTTGGCAATCCCTTCAAGTTCAGACCATCCCATGGGGAAAAGATACTCTACGTCAAAACAGCTTTTGGCATAGTGGGCCATCTCATCTTTTCCATGTTCCCTCAAACGGAGATTTTCCGGTCTAATCCCGTATTTCTTATACCATTCGAACCTCTCTTTGACCCAGTAATCGTGCCATTCCTGGTCAGTCCCCGGTTTTACAAAAAACTCGATCTCCATCTGCTCAAATTCCCTCGTGCGGAACGTGAAATTGCCGGGCGTGATTTCATTCCTGAATGCCTTACCGATCTGGGCAATCCCGAAAGGAATCTTCCGCCTCATTGCCGTTAAGATATTGGAAAAGTTGACAAAAATTCCCTGAGCTGTCTCAGGCCTGAGATAAACCGTTGAGGACTGATCCTCAACAGGCCCGACAAAGGTCTTGAACATGAGGTTGAACTGGCGGGCTTCGGTAAGCTCTCCCCCGCATTCCGGACAGGCCTCTGCATTTTCCAGATGGTCTTCCCTGAACCTCTTTTTGCATTTTTTGCAGTCAACCAGGGGGTCGGTAAAATTGGCAACATGTCCGGAAGCCACCCATGTTTCAGGATGCATTAAAATAGCCGCGTCCAGACCCTCCATATCCTCTCTTTCATAAACAACGCTTCTCCACCATGCGTTTTTCACGTTCTTTTTCAGTTCAACGCCGAGCGGCCCGTAATCCCACGTATTGCCAAGTCCCCCGTAAATTTCGCTGTTCTGAAAGATAAAACCTCTCCGTTTACAAAGCGATACGATCTGATCCATTTCAAGCTTTTTCATAATCTCCTCATAACTATCAAATATTCAATCAATTATAGGTTGTCAAATCCTGCCGGTTTTTATTTCTTCTCTTTATGCAATTTAAACTCAACGCTGTCAACAAGAGCCTGCCAGCTTGCCTCGATAATATTGGCTGAAACCCCGACCGTGCCCCATCTCGAATCGTTGTCTCTCGATTCAACAAGAACCCGTGTCATGGCCTCTGTTCCACTCCGCTCATCAAGAATCCTGACCTTATAATCGGCAAGCACCATATCTTTCACTTCGGGATAGAATTTTTCCAGGGCTTTTCTCAGGGCATTATCGAGTGCATTAACCGGCCCGTTCCCCTCAGCAGCCGTATGCTCAACCTCTCCATTCACGGTCAGCATAATGGTCGCCTCGGATATTGACTCCTCCCCTTCTTTTCTCTTTTCGATAATCACCCGAAAACCCTTCAGGTCAAAGAACTTTTTCTTTGTCCCCAAAGCCTTTTTCATCATCAGTTCAAAAGAGGCTTCTGCACCTTCAAACTGAAATCCCTGGTTTTCCAGTTCCTTCAGGTCATCCAGAATCTTTTGGATAGCAGGGTCTTTGCTGTCAACATCGATATTGAATTCTTTGGCCTTATGGAGAATATTGCTCCTTCCGGAAAGGTCTGAAACCAGAACCCTCTGCCTGTTCCCTACCAGTTCAGGCTTAACATGCTCGTAGGTTTCAGCATTTCTCTGAATGGCGCTGACATGAACCCCGCCCTTATGAGCAAAAGCGCTCTTGCCCACATAGGGTCTGTGTGTCCATGCTCTCAGGTTGGCCATTTCATCGATAAACCGGGATATATCAACAAGGCTCTCCATCTGTTTATCGGAAATGCAGTCGGCCTTGAGTTTTAACTTGATATTAGGGATGACCGAACAGAGATTTGCGTTCCCGCAGCGTTCTCCGTACCCGTTTATCGTTCCCTGAACATGCACGGCTCCGGAATGGACAGCCATAATCGAATTGGCCACGGCGGTCTCCGCATCATTATGACAGTGAATTCCCAGCGGCGTGGTGATTTTGTCGTTTATTTTATTGATAATCTCCCCGATTTCATGCGTCATGGCTCCGCCGTTGGTATCGCAAAGAACAATGCAGTCTGCCTTTGCATCCTGAGCCGCAAGGAGTGTTTTTAAGGCATATTCCGGGTTGCTTTTAAATCCGTCAAAAAAGTGCTCTGCATCATAAATAACCTCATCGACCTTTGATTTCAAATAGTTAAGTGAATCATAGATGAGTTCAAGGTTCTGTTCCTCGGAAATCCTGAGCGCCTCTTTAACATGAAGGTCCCATGTCTTGCCGAAAATGGTCACAACAGGGGCTTCAGACTCGAGAAGGGCCATGATATTCGGGTCTTCTTCCACTTTCAGTTTCGCTCTTCTCGTACTTCCAAACGCAGCAATCTTGGAATGCGAAAGGGATATTTTTTTTGCCGCTTTAAAAAAATCGATGTCTTTGGGATTGGAACCGGGCCATCCTCCCTCAATGTAATGGATACCCAGCTCATTCAGCTTTTGAGCAATGCGAAGTTTATCCTCTACGGTAAAGGATATCTCTTCGGCCTGAGTTCCATCCCTTAATGTGGTATCATACAACTTTACCAGTCTCATTTTATATCCCTCTTTCTTGTTAATAAAACCTCTTTAAATTTCTCTTTTTTATCGATTTATGCTTTCTGATTTTTCTCGCCGGCCAGGCCGAATGCATCATGCAGCACCCTCACAGCCAGCTCTGTATATTTTACGTCGATCACACAGGATATCTTGATCTCCGATGTGCTGATCATTATGATGTTGATATTCTCTTTTGCCAGAGATTCGAACATCTTCGTGGCAATCCCCGACTGACCCTGCATTCCGGCACCGACAATCGACACCTTGGTTATATTCTCGTCGATCTCGACCTTTTCCGCTCCGATTTCAGAAACAACCTGTTCCATCAGAAGGCGAGCCTTCTTTGAGTCGGTCTTCTGAACGGTAAAGGAGAGGTCGGTCAACCCGCCCTCGCTGACATTCTGAATAATCATGTCGACAATAATATCGGACTCGGACACCTTGTTAAATATCTTGGCGGCAACACCCGGCCTGTCAGGCACTCTGGCAATGGTTATTTTGCACTGGTTCTTGTTATAAGCAATACCAGTAACAATACTCTCTTCCATGTTGACTTCATCTGTAACCAATGTTCCTTCACCTCCTCCAAAGGTAGATTTTACCAGTATGGGAATATTATATTTTTTGCCGAATTCTATGCATCGTGAATGGAGCACCTTGGCTCCGAGACTGGCCAGTTCCAGCATCTCTTCATAGGAAATCCTGTCAAGCTTTCTGGCCTCGGAAACGATATTGGGGTCTGTCGTATAGACACCATCAACATCCGTATAAATCTCACAGGTATCGGCCTGAAGCGCTGCAGCCAGAGCCACGGCAGTGGTATCGGAACCGCCCCGTCCGAGGGTCGTAACATTGTCATTATCATCAATCCCCTGAAATCCGGCTACAACAACGACCTTGCCGCTGTTCAATGCTTCCCTGATTCGTTTTCCCGTAATATGTCTTATCTTGGCCTTTGTGTAGGAACTGTTCGTAATGATACCGCTCTGCCGGCCTGTGAGCGAAATGGCGTCACAACCGAGCGCCTGAAGGGCCATGCTCAAAAGAGAGATCGTAACCCTTTCCCCGGTAGAGAGAAGCATATCGTATTCCCTTTCATTGGGAATATCGGCCATCTCGTTGGCCAGCCCGACCAGTTTATCGGTCTCGCCTGACATGGCTGAAACAACAACGATAATATCCACACCCTCCTTTTTCCGGTCAGCCACTTTCTGGGCAACCGCCTTTATTTTCTCAGCAGTCCCGACAGAAGTCCCTCCATATTTTTGAACAACCAATCCCATTTTGACCTCCTGCAATAATTTCTATTGTAGCTTTTCCGTAATAAAATAATCCATCAACTGATGGCCTTTAGCAAACTTTAAGGAACCTTTTTCAATAAGCCGCTCGTTGTACTCCTCTCCCTGGTCAGGAACCGAGCTGTTCGACAGAATGGCAAAGGGAACAGCCCCGCCTGTATGGGTTCTCAAGCTTATGGGCGTTGCATGGTCAGGGAGGAGCAGGATTTTATAGTCTCCAAACTGCTTCATATCTTTCACAATCCTTCCCACAACCCTTGAATCGAAATCTTCAATCGCCTTGACCTTCATTTCGACATTGCCGGCATGCCCGGCCTCGTCAGGGGCTTCTACATGGAGATAGACAAAGTCCCTCTCTTTCAGTGCTTCTATCGCATACTGTGCCTTTCCTTCATAGTTGGTATCGAAATAGCCGGTAGCGCCCGGGACATCAATCACTTTCAGGCCGGCATAAAGCCCCATTCCCTTTATCAAATCAACTGCAGAGATAATCGCTCCGCTCACGTGATATTTTTCTTCAAAGCTTACAAGGTGAGGAACCTTGCCCTGTCCCCACAGCCAGATACTGTTGGCAGGATTCAAGCCCTTCTCCTCTCTTTTTTTATTAATCTCGTGATTGTTCAGGATAATTTGAGAATCGTTCATGAGCCTGATCAGCTCTTTGCTCCCTTCTCCCTTTGGAAGAAAATCGACGATTTTCTGACCGAGAATATCATGCGGAGGCGTCAAATCGAGACTGTCTCTTCCGTTTTTCCATACCATCAGATGCCGGTAGCTGACTCCATGATGGAAAATGATATCTTTTGTGTTCAATTCTTTTCCGATGTTCGATATTAACAGAGATGCATCCTCTGTGCTGATATGACCGGCACTGTGATCCTCCATAACAAAATCGAGCCCCTTAAGACCCAGAGTCACAAGGTTGCACCGAAAGGCAATGTCTTCGGGAAACAGGTCAACGCCGATACTGGCTGCTTCGAGAGGCGCCCTTCCTGTATAATACTTCTCAGGATCATATCCCAGTATAGACAGGTTGGCCACATCGCTTCCCGGCTCATAACCGTCGGGAATCGGATTCACCGACCCGGTAACCCCGTTCTTTGCGATAAAATCCATGTTCGGAGTCTTTGCCTCCTGAAGGGGTGTTTTGTTATTCAGTTCCGGGATAGAATAATCGGCCATTCCATCTCCCAAAAGCACAATAAACTTCAAATCGATCTCCTAAAAACCGAGCTTTTTAACAATCGCATCAATATCTGCAGGGCTTACCACAGGCTGCTCGCACACGTTGACCGCAGTATCCGGGTCTTTTAACCCGTGGCCGGTAAGGGTGCAGACAATGGTGTCCCCTTTTTTGAAAAAATTCTTTTTATTATATTTAATAACTCCCGCAATCGTTGCCGCAGAAGCCGGCTCACAAAAAACCCCCTCTGTTGAAGCCAGAAGGCGATAGGCCTCTATGATTTCATCGTCTGAGACCATATCGATTGTCCCGTCGGATTCTTCTGCTGCGGCTTCAGCGGTTTTCCAGCTCGCAGGATTCCCGATACGGATCGCTGTGGCAATGGTCTCCGGCTTCTCAATAATTTTTCCTCTGACGATCGGTGCAGCGCCTTCCGCCTGAAAGCCTAGCATCTTCGGAAGGGAATTGATCATCCCTTTTCCATGATACTCGTTGTATCCCTTCCAGTAAGCCGTGATATTGCCGGCATTCCCCACGGGAAGGACATGATATGTCGGACACCCTTCAAGCTGGTCGCATACCTCAAAGGCAGCAGTCTTCTGTCCCTCAATTCGATACGGGTTGATAGAATTAACCAGCGTGACCGGATAATTCTCTGATATCTTTCTGACTATCTTTAGCGCGTCATCAAAGTTTCCCTCTATCTGCACGACCTTTGCCCCGTGCATGATGGCCTGGGACAATTTCCCCAGGGCGATCTTTCCGTGAGGAATGATAATAATCGCCTGGATTTTAGCCCGTGCCGAGTAAGCGGCAGCCGAGGCAGAGGTATTCCCGGTGGAGGCACAGATAACCGCCTTTGCCCCCTTTTCCACGGCCTTGGAAACCGCCATGGTCATTCCCCTGTCCTTAAATGATGCCGTGGGATTCATCCCCTCGTATTTGAGATAGATTTTCAGATCTCTGTTAATGCGTTCCTTCAGATTGGAAGCCTCGATAAGAGGAGTGTTCCCTTCATTTAAGCTCACGATTTTCGTATCGCTGTTCACCGGCAGAAAATCTCTGTATGTGTCGATAATCCCTTTCCACTGCATTGTTATTCTTTCTCCTTCCCGTTTTCCACTCTTATCAGAACCGTTTCATCGCTGACAACATTAAGCCTGTCGGTTTCTTTTAATGCCGACTGAATATTCTCCTCTTTGGCTTCATGGGTCATTATCACAACAGGGACCGGGCCTTTCTCTCTTCTTTCCTTCTGAATCACCGAAGAGATACTGATGCTATGGTCTCCGAGTATACCCGAGATCTTTGAAAGAACACCCGGCTTATCCAGAGCGGAAAATCTCAGATAATATTCTGAAACCACCTCTTTAATGTTCATGAGAGGTAAATTCTGAATCTTCTCTGAACTGTAAGAGAGGGGTGAAACCCTGACACTGTTCCCTATCCCGGCAACGATTTCCCTGCTGATATCGATGATGTCGCCGACAATCGCGCTTCCGGTCGGCAGAGAACCGGCACCTTTGCCGATAAATATGCTTTCGCCGACAGCATCGCCGGTTGTGTAAATCGCATTGAATACTCCATCCACGTTTGAAAGAGGATTTTCCTTGGGCACCATAGTCGGGTGAACCCTCACATCGATCGTATCATTATATTTTTTAGCAATGGCCAGGAGCTTGATCTTATAGCCGAGTTCCATGGCATACTGAACATCCATCGGTGTAATCTTCGTTATCCCCTCGGTAAAAACCGCCTCAAACGGAATATGTGTTCCAAAAGCAATAGAAGCAAGGATAACAATTTTGTGGGCGGAATCGATCCCCTCCACATCAAAAGTCGGGTCTGCCTCGGCATATCCCTTGTCCTGGGCTTCCCTTAAGACCTCGTTGAACTCTCCTCCTTCATTGGTCATCTTCGTCAGAATATAATTTCCGGTGCCGTTAATAATCCCGCACAGAGAAAGAAAGTTATTGGCAACCAGCCCTTCTTTCAGCGAATGAATAATAGGGATACCGCCGCCGACACTCGCTTCAAACCCGATATTGAGAGATTTCTCATGGGCCCTGGAAAAGATCTCCTCTCCGTGCTTTGCCAGAAGGGCCTTGTTGGCCGTAACCACGTGCTTTCCGTTATCAAAGGCCTGCAGAATAAATTTCTTTGCGGGTTCAAAGCCCCCGATCAATTCGATGACAATGTCGATTTCAGGGTCGTTCAATATTTCCCCTGCATCTTTTGTAAGAATCGATTTATCAACCTCAATCCCCCTGTCGGTTTCAATGTCCAGGTCGGCAATCTTCTTCAGGTTCAAAACCGCACCGAGCCTCTGCTGAATCACATCGGCATTCTCTCTCAGGATTTCCACAACACCTTTGCCTACGGTTCCAAAGCCGATAAGTCCCAGATTGATGGTTTTCAAGTCGACACTCTCCCTTATTACAGAATATTTTTAATTCCCTTAATCGCCTGTCTCGACCGGTGCTCGTTTTCGATGAGGGCGATCCTGACATAATTGTCCCCGTATTCACCGTAACCGATACCCGGATAGACTGCGACTTTTGCTTTTTTCAGTAACAATTTTGAAAACTCCAATGACCCCATCTTTTTATACTGGTCGGGGATCTCCGCCCATATAAACATGGTTGCCTGCGGTTTATCCACTTCCCAGCCGATCCTGTTGAGCCCGGACACCAGAACATCCCTTCTGCTCTGATATTTTGCCCTGATCTTCTCTACAGGGTCATGGGGACCGTTGAGAGCAATGATACTGGCAATCTGAATCGGTTGAAAAATCCCGTAATCGAGATAGCTCTTCAGCTTTGCCAGGGCCGCGACAATCTTGGAATTGCCCACAACAAAACCGACCCTCCAGCCGGGCATGCTGTAACTCTTGGAAAGGGTGAACAGCTCGACGGCAACATCCTTTGCTCCCCTCACCTGCAGGATACTCGGTGCCTTATAGCCATCATAGACAATGTCTGCATAGGCAAGGTCATGGACAACAATAATATTGTTCTCCCTGGCAAAGGCAACAACCTTTTTAAAGAAATCGATATCCACGCATGTTGTTGTCGGATTATGCGGAAAGTTGATAATCATGGCTTTCGGTCTCGGCCAGTGATTCTTATAGCTCTGAATCAGGCTTTCCAGAAAATCCTCTCCCTTGATCATAGGGACATGAACCACATCACCGTTGGCAATAATTACGCCGTATGTATGAATCGGATATGTCGGCGAAGGAACCATCACCGAATCACCCGGCCCGGCAATGGCCATGGTCAGATGGGAAATTCCCTCCTTGGAGCCGATAGTAGCGATCGCCTCTGTTTCCGGATTGAGATTGACATTGTAGTTCCGCTTATACCAGTCGGTAATCGCCAGTCTTAACTTGGGGATTCCCCTTGATGCAGAATATTTGTGATTTTTGGGATTCCTGGTGGCCTCGCAGAGCTTTTTTACGATATGCTCCGGAGTCGACTGGTCCGGGTTTCCCATTCCGAAATCGATAATATCCTCTCCCTTTCTTCTGGCCTGCCGTTTGAGATCCTCAATCTCAGAAAAGACATAAGGCGGCAAGCGTTTAATTCTCTGAAATGTCCATACCGGTTTTTTCATATTGATTACCTTTTGCTTTCCATAACTATTTCGGCATTAAAAGAACTTCTAACAAAAGGGCCTGAGAAAACGTGAAGAAATCCCATCCCTTCAATTTCTTCTTTATACCTTTCAAATATCTCCGGCGAAATATATTCCTTTAAAGGCACGCTCTCTTTTGTCGGCATAAGGTACTGGCCGATGGTAACAATATCGCAATCCGCTTTCCTCAGGTCTTCCATCACATCGATCACCTCTGCATATGTCTCGCCCAGACCGACCATGATTCCCGACTTTGTCAGGATATCTCCTTTTATCTCTTTAATGTTCTTTAAAAATTCAAGAGACCTCTGATAATCCGCCTCAGGCCTGACAACGGGATAGAGCCTCGGAATTGTCTCCAGGTTATGGTTGAAGATATCCGGCATACTCAAAACAGCCGTTCGTAAGGCCTCTTTCGACCCCTGAAAATCGGGGGTCAATATTTCAATGGTTACACCGGGTCTTTTCCTTCTAATACTCTCCACAGTCCTTGCAAAATGACCCGCGCCCCCGTCGTCAAGGTCATCTCTGGTAACGGAGGTAATGACCGCGTGCTTCAGCTCTAAGATTTCTACAGTCTCTGCCACTTTTTCGGGTTCACTTACATCAACAGGAGCAGGGCTTCCCTTTTTCACCCCGCAAAAGCGGCATTCCCTTGTGCAAACGTCACCCATTATCATAAATGTGGCTGTCGGCTTGGAAAAACATTCCCATATATTGGGACAGCGGGCAGACTCACAAACCGTGTGAAGGCCCTTTTTCCTGAGGAGAGCCTTGGTGCGGTGGACATCCTCGCTGTGAGTCAGCTTCTTCACCAGCCACGGTGGAAATCTCTTTTCCATAATTTAAGCCTATTAAGGTGTATGCCCCGTCATTTCCGGGTAAAAAATACCCTAAGAAACACCTACTTATGACAAAATTCTTACTTTTCAGTTAAATAATCAATTTATAACCAAATAATTATTTGAGTCAAGGTTTTTCTTATATTTTCAAACAGTTTTATCATTTTCAGGCTGATTTCAACGGGATTTTTATGCTTTTCTTCATGAACAACCGGATTTCCGGGGACTGAAACTGCAATATCGCGGCTTATAAGTTCTTCACAATCCCTTCAACATAAGCGGCAATTGCCGGTGCGGCTGTAAGGCCGGGGGATTCGATTCCGATCAGATTAACAAGCCCTTTTAAGCCTTTATCGCTTTCGTCCCGGATAACAAAATCGCGGAAATCTTCACCGTCTCCCTGAAGCTTGGGACGGATTCCGGACATATCCGGCGAAAGATCATCGAGTTCAATAAACGGCAGATAGGTCTTTGCGCTCTCAAAAAATTCCTGCTGGTGTGATAAGTCGACATCGTAATCGATCGAATCAAGATAAAAGGCGTTCGGACCGAGCTTCAGGCTTCCGTCAAGAAGCAGCACTGAATGAATACCCAGACTGATAGGCGTGGGGGCCGGGTAAACCAGGCGGGAAAGCTTATCGCTGTGGCGTCCGGATACGCTGAAATACTCCCCCTTGCAGAAGTGAAGTTTGTATCCGGCCTGTTCTGTATCAATTCCTGCCAGAGAGGCGATTTTATCGGAATAGAGCCCGGCTGCATTAATCACGATTTCCGATTCGAGGTCAAATGTCTCACCATCAGCATCCTGAATATCCAGTGTGAAAGAACCGTTATTTTTCCTCAAACCGACAACTTCGCAGTTATAAGCAATCGTTGCATTGTTGTCCTGTGCTTTTTTCTCAAAGTATCTCATCAGCTGATGCGAATCGATTATGCCGGTTTCAGGGCTCATAAGAGCTTTTTCTGCCCTGACATTCGGTTCGATTTCACCGATCTCTTTCTTGTTCAAAATTTTCAGACCGGACACACCGTTTTCTTCACCCTGTTTCAAAATACGCTCGATCTCTTCCATCTCTTCTTCTGTGTTGGCAATCAAGAGCTTCCCCATCTTATTGCAGGGGATGTTGAACTTCTCGCACAATTCGTAGAGATCCCGGTTACCCTGAACAGAAAGCTTTGCCTTCAGGGAATCTGAAGGATAATAAAGACCGACATGAATCACCTCGCTGTTTCTCGATGAGGTTTCCCATCCGAAACCGTCATGTTTTTCAACAAGAATAATCTCTTTGTCCAGGCGGGAGAGGCGCTCGGCAATGGAAAGACCGATAACACCGGCACCGATGATGGTTATGTCGACTTTTTCCATAGGCGTTGACCCTTATCAGGATTAAAAAAACAGCTCTATTATACAGCACTCCTGATTTGAAAAAAGAAAAAAGATAAAAACAGGTATGAATTAATAGGCGTACATATTGCCGTAAGGCCGGCTGCTGACAGGATAAAGCTTAATAAATTCTTTATCAAAAACCTTGTTGATATCAATATCCAGATCATCGCAGAATTCTTTGACATGGGTTTCCAATATCTTCTTGTCGTCGTCATCCAGTTTCTTCAGCCCGACTTCCTTGCCGATTCTCTCTTCGTTAACCTCGCCCCTCACATAAATCGTTCCGCCATGCATACCGGTTCCCAGGTAGTCTCCGGCAATGGGGCCATTGTTCTCTCCGTTCTGATTCAGACCCAGAAGGATCAATATGCCGCCTGCCATATATTCTCCGAAAAAATCCCCGGCAGTCCCGCCGCAGACAAGAACAGGGTTTTTATCCATAAACCCCTTCATATGTATCCCGACACGGTAACCGACATCCTTTTTAATGAATATCTTCCCGCCTCTCATGCCGTAAGCGAGAACATCGCCTGCATGACCCTTGATAATGATCTTGCCGTCGCCCATGGTATTGCCCACAGCATCCTGGGCATTCGCGTTGACGGTTATTGTGGGACCGTTCATGAACGCACCGAGATCATTCCCGGGAATACCATTGATAATAATCTTGACATCACCCCTGATTCCGTCACCGATGTATCTCTGGCCGTTCACATTGAAGAGTTCAAATTCGTTTTCACCCTTTTTCACAAGTTCCCGAATATGCTGATTCAGGGTTCTGTAATAGGTTCCTTTGGCATCGATCTTTGTCATGTTTGTCCTCAAAAAAACTTTCTTTTGTTCCGGCCCGCTTATTTCCCTGCAGGTTTGATCCCCAGAATGTCCAGAGTCTGGGCATCCAGTCCCACACCTCTCAGTCTTTCCCTGCTTCCCCTGAGACTCTCGATGGCATTCACGCCGAGCGCTCCCAGTATCTCCTGCAGTTCGTGCGCCCAGCCCTTGAGAAGGTTGGCAACCCTCTCCCCGAAGACTTCAGGGTCAAGACGCCTCGTCAGCTCAGGTCGTTGAGTGGTAATACCCCAGCTGCAGTTTCCCGTATGACAGGAGCCGCATACATGACAGCCCATCGCAACAAGAGCCGCGGTTCCAATGGCCACGGCATCGGCACCCAGAGCAATAGCCTTTGCCACATCAGCGCTGTTCCTTATTCCTCCGGCCGCAATGATCGAAGCCTCGTGCCTGATCCCCTCGGCCCTCAGCCTGTCATCAACCGCAGCCACGGCCAGCTCAATAGGAATACCCATATTATCCCTGATCATTGTGGGGGCCGCACCTGTTCCTCCCCTGAGACCGTCAAGATAGATAATATCAGCACCGGCTCTCGCAATCCCGCTCGCAATCGCCGCCACATTATGAACTGCGGCGATCTTCACAGAAACAGGTTTGTAGTCTGTTGCCTCTTTAATGGCATAAATCAGCTGCTTTAAATCCTCTATGGAATAAATATCATGCTGCGGAGCCGGAGATATGGCATCAGAACCCATCGGAATCATCCGTGTTGCCGAAACCTCCTGACTCACCTTTTCACCCGGCAGATGTCCCCCGATTCCCGGTTTGGCTCCCTGTCCGATTTTGATCTCCACAGCCACGCCGGCGTTAAGGTAATCCTCCTGCACGCCGAACCGCCCGGAAGCGCACTGGACAATCAGATGGTCTTTGAAAATCTTATAAAAATCCTCATGAAGACCGCCTTCACCGGTATTCATCACGGTTCCCAGTTCTCTTGCGGCTATCAACATGGCCCTGTGGGCATTGAGGCTGACAGCGCCGTAAGACATCGGTGCAAAAATAAAGGGGACTTCCAGCTTGATCTGTTTTGAAAGCTTCTGCTTTAGTTTGGTCTTTCCCGACTTGTCCTTTTCAAGCTCCAGTTTACACGGCTTTTTCCCCAGATACGTCCGAAGCTCCATCGGCTCTCTTAAAGGGTCGATGGACGGGTTGGTCACCTGACAGGCATCGATCAGGATATTGTCCCACAGAACAGGGTAAGGGAGATTGCATCCCATTCCTGTCAAAAGGACTCCGCCCGATTCGGCCTGGCGGTAAACATTTCTGATATGCTGGGGCGTCCAGCTATGATTCTCTTTTAAGGCCATGGGGTTCTTGACCACTTCCAAGGCTCCGCCTGAACAATAGACCATGCACCGCCCGCAGGCTTTGCACTTTGAGTCATCAGCAACGATTTTCTTCCCGTCAAAACTATACACACCCCACCCGCATTCCTGGGTGCATCGTTTACACAGGATGCATTTGCTGCGATCTATTTTGACCTTGTTTTCCGGCCAAACTAAACTTTTTTGCACAAAAAACTCCTATCAATTAAAGTTATTCTTTTACATCTTTATCCAGCTCGGCAATAACAGGCTCACCGGCTCTCGGTGCCCAGACCCGGTCGGGATCAGGACAGACTTCCCAGATAGCCGATTCCTCACTGGCCATATAGACATAGTCGCCTTTTTCTCCGGCAACGAGCGGTCGCAGCTTGATCCTGTCGTTCATTCCGACCAGCCCCCTTCTATGACCGAAAAGGATGGCAAACGGCCCGTTCAAAAGAGCGCTTCCGTAGATCACCCTGAGGCTTTCGACAATCTCCCTTTCGTCTTCCGGCATCGCATCGATATCCTTCCAGAAAGGAGAGGCAAGAACCATACAGGCCAGCTTTATCGAAAGCCCGTGCCGTCTCACCAGCAGGTCAAGAATATAGGCCACAACCTCTGTGTCTGTCATCAAAGTGCATTTATAACCTTCCATCTCCAGATATCTCTTGTTAATCCCGTATGATGATATCTCTCCGTTATGAACAATAGACCAGTCCAGAAGGGTAAAGGGGTGAGCCCCGCCCCACCATCCCGGCGTATTTGTCGGAAACCTGTTGTGGGCCGACCAGATATGTGCCTTGTATTCATCAATCCGGAAAAACTCCGCAATGTCTTCCGGAAATCCAACACCCTTAAAAGCCCCCATGTTCTTTCCGCTGGAAAAAACATAGGCACCATCAACATCCTCGTTAATCCGCATGACCAGTTTGACAATCCTGTCATCTTCACTGCTGTCCTCTTCAAAGTGAAAATCTTCAGAAGCTCCGTTCATTGCAACAAAATACCTTCGAAGAAGAGGACTTTCCTGAATCCTTTTGGTCTTTTTTGTCGGAATGTCCTCGGCTTTTTCAATAAGCAGGTTCTTCTCCAAAAAACCCTCGGTATCATCGAGAGCCTTTTTGGTATCATACATAATATGAAAGGCATAATAATCTTTATAGTCCGGATAGATCCCGTATCCGGCATAACCGGACCCGAGCCCGTTGCCCCTGTCTCTTTGAAGGACAATCGACCGGATGATTTCCTCTCCCGGAATCTTAACGCCTTTTTTATTCATTATGCCGGATATACCGCATCCTGACATATCTTTTTGATAATTATGGTTCATTATTTCTTTTCCTTGTCTTCCTTATCAAGATGAAAAGCACAGACCAGCTTCTTAAAATCTTCCAGGCCAACCTCCTGAGGTTTAGGCAGCTTCATCTTTTCTCTCGGAGGAATCCTCGGATCCCCGAGCCTTCCGGTCTTAAGGAAGGTATCCCTGCCTTTGGAAACGGTCTTGGGAGCCTTCCCCCTCTTGATCGCCTCTTGTTTCAGGGCGGTCATAACCTTTTCCCAGCTGTAACACTGGGGGCAGACCTCCAGACAGGTGTGACATTCAAGGCACTGCCAGATCATATCAGATTCCAGACATTCCTCGATCCTTCCATCCAGGATCGCCTTTATCAGATAACAGGGACTGTATCCTTCGATCGTTAAGTATGCCGGACAGTCGGTCTCGCATCCCCTGCATTCTTTACATCTCTTTAAGACTTCAAGGTCAAGCTCCAACATTGGCCTTCCTTTCATTAATTCTATTTAATTTTTCTATAAAGGGACCGCACGCTGTCCTGTGATTTTCCAGTCCCAGCTCTTCAGGTTCAACCCCCATCCCTAGAGCGAGAAGTTCGGGATAGGTAAAGACAGGAATATGAAAATCATCTCCGGCCTTATTCAGCAGAAGCTGTGTTGTATCAAAAACCCTGAAACACTCCGGACAGGTCGTGGAAATCGCATCGATCTTCAATGTTTTCAACTCTCTCAACTTTGCCCTTGCCATATCCGTTGCCATCTCCTTCTGGTCAACCCTGTCAAGACTTCCCCCGCAGCAAAGCGTTTTCGTGTCGTAATCAACGCTCGTTGCCCCGAGAACTTCAATAAGATTATCATATTTTACCGGTCTTTGAACATTATCAAAATGGATCGCTTTGCTCGGCTTGGTAAGGTGACATCCGCCGTGCACAGCTATTTTCATCCCTTCCATCGACTGCTTCAACTCCTTTTTCAACATCGAAAGCCCGATATCATCATGAAAAAGTTCAACCAAATGCTTAATATTATACTTGTTAACTCCAATTTCCATATTCAGCGGCTTCAACTTCTCATTAACCATTTTAAAGGTCTTCGGATATGTCCTGATATCGCTTGAAACCGTCTTGAACGTGCTGTAACAGCCGTTGCAGGCCGTAAGAAGGTCCAACCCTTCTTTATCGGCAACAGCAATATTCCGTGCAGCCATGACCTTCCAGAGGTCAGAGTCCATGTTCTTCGCCAAAGTCTTCTCCGGACAGCACGTGAAACCGTCAAGGTCTCGGTAACGAACATCCAGCCGGTCAAGAACAAGACGGGTTGACTTCTCCATAAAGGGAAAACGGGCCGGAATCTGACAACCCCAGAAAAATGCAAACTCTCTCTTTTTCATAGTCATTCCTTGGTAAAACGGTTTTTCAATTTAATTATAATAACAATATATCAAACAGACAAGCAAATAACAAATTTTCTACGGCAATTTATTGCCTTTAAAAGTTTTTGCATATTACGCATTGCATCTTTATATGTCAATAAGAAAATAGAAGTTTTTCCCTTAACTTATTTTTCAAATCTTAAGAACCGTTTATCATTTTACTTATAATTACGGCAATTTTGCCGGTATTACATGTAAAGAAATGTTTTTTTCAGGCAAAAAACAATGTCATTACCATATAATATAATTGAAACCCAGGCAACCTAAAAATTGTTCAAAAGAAAAAAATAAAAACACCTGTCAGTAAACTTTTATAATAAGTCTTTAATTTAATTAAATTTATCTTATATTTTCAGTGACAAAGGCCTTCATGCCTTCATTTTTTTCTATTTTTTCAATAACTTGAATGGCATCTTCCCTGTTTTTAAAACTGCCGATTCTGACCCTGTACCAGATGTCATTCTCTGATGCATTGAGCATGATAACATACGCATCAAAACCCTTTTTGATGAGCTTCGATTCAAATGATCTGGCTTCTGATTCTTTTTTAAACGAACCGATCTGTATGGTAAAACCGTTTTTTTTCTGTTTTTGGACAATCTTGTTTTTTAACCTTTTTTTCTCCTGTTTAAAGGGTTTTTCCTTCTCGTTCAATGTCTTATAGAAGGTAAATTCTTCGGCAGGTTCTTTTGATGGTGTTTTCTCGGTCTTTTTGCTTTTGACAGGCTCTTTTTCTTTCAAAACTTCTTTTTTTAATACTGGTGCTGCCTGTAAGGCTTTCTGTTCATGCTTTTTCCCTGTCAAAAAGCCAAGAAAGAACATCACAGCGCTTATAAAAAAAACGATGAGAACAAAAAGGGCGATAAAATTGGATTTTTCCTTTGAACGCTTCAATCAAGCCTCCTTCACGTTACATTTTTTCAGGAGCATCAATCCCCAGAATATCAAAGGAGTTTTTCAGAACAATCCGGACAGCCTTGATAAGGAGAAGCCTCGAGGCCGTTAAATCCTTATCTTCGGTGATGATTCTGTTTTTATAATAATAGCTGTGAAAACACCCGGCCAGCTCCTGAAGATAAAAAACAAGCCTGTGGGGTTCAAGATGGAGCGCACTTTCCTGAACAGCATCCGGAAGCCGTATCAGATGTTTGATAAGCTGAATCTCCTCGGGAAGTTCGAGCCGAGACAGGTCAACATCATCAGAAGAGGGAATGGCTATCCCTTTTTCTTTTGCTATCTGGAACACGCTGCAAATCCTGGCATGAGCATACTGAACATAGTATACAGGGTTCTCGCTCGACTGTTTTTTTGCCAGCTCCAAATCGAAATCGAGATGGCTGTCGGTATGCCGCATGAGAAAAAAGAACCGCGCCGCATCTTTCCCGACCTCTTTGATAATCTCGGAAAGCGTAACAAACTCGCCGCTTCGTGTCGACATCGAAACAATTTTACCGTCTCTCAGCAGATTCACCAGCTGGACGAGAATCACTTCAAAAGAATCGACATCATATCCCAGCGCTTTGATAATGGCTTTCATTCTGGGAACATACCCGTGATGATCCGCACCCCAGATATCGATAAGCTTCTTAAAACCCCTTTCGATCTTATTCTTGTGATAGGCAATATCAGAGGCAAAGTATGTGTATTCTCCGTTTGCCTTGACAATGACCCTGTCCTTTTCATCCTTATAAGCACTCGATTTAAGCCACAAGGCCCCGTCCTTTTCATAAGCCAATTCAGTATCTTTAAGCCAGCCGATCACCTTGTTTACATTATCATGTTCAAACAGGCTCTTTTCGCTGAACCAGTTGCCAAAGGTCACACCGAAATCTTTAAGGTCTTTTTTAATCCCCTCCAGGATAAACGACGAAGAAAATTCGATAAAAAAAGGAAACGCTTCATCTTCTCTCTCGAGAAACTGGTCTCCCTTTTTTAAAATGATCTCCTTGGCGATATCATAGATGTAATCACCCTGGTAACCATTTTCTAGGAAAGGAATTTCGCGGCCGAGCAACTGCTGATAACGAATAAAGACCGATCTCCCCAAAAGCTCCATCTGCACACCGACATCGTTGATATAATATTCTTTTTCCACCTGGTATCCGATACGGGAAAGAAGACTGGCAAGAACATCTCCGGTAACCGCACCTCTTCCGTGTCCAACATGCAGGGGGCCGGTGGGGTTCGCGCTGACAAATTCTACCTGAACCCGCTCACCGTTTTTTATATCCACAGAGCCGAAAGAGGGGCCGGCTTTTTCAATATCCTTCAACCCCTGATAGAGAAAATCCTTCGCTAAAAAGAAATTGATGAACCCCGGCTTTGCAATCTCGATCTTGGAAAAGACGGTCTTTTCCCTGCTTAGTCCCTGCAAAATCATATCGGCTATCTGTAAGGGAGGCTTTGATTCTCTGGAGGCTAATATTAAAGGAAGGTTTGTGGCCAGGTCACCATGTTTCTCGTCCTTTGGCCTTTCAACGATAACAGGAGGGATTTCCTGTAGCTTCAGCATCTCTTCGTCCCCCAATTTCTTCAAAACAGAAATCAAGAGATCTTCCAGTATCTTCTTCACATTTTCCTCGTGGAACAGTCACGTTTGCTTCCGTGGATTTTCTATTTCAGGATTTCAGAGATCAGCTTGTCCCAGTCTGTATTTTCAGCTTCCTTTTCAGCAATGGGGGGTAAGGTCAGAAATTTTACATATTCTGTCAGATCTTTAAAATCTCCATACTCCCCTACTTTGATCTCCACCTTCTCTACATCAAGGCTTTTGATTTTGAATTTTTTATTGAGGTTGGTTAGTTTATCCAATGTCTTTTTCTGTCTTTTTGCAGCTCCCTGCATTTTTTTCGCTGCGCTGGTAAGGTTTTTAGCACATTTCTCCAGGTTATCCGCCAGCTCGTTCAGCAGGCCTTTCTTTTTGCACTGGTAGGCAACCTTCAAATGCTCGTCATTAAGTTTGAATGTTTTATATCGGGACAGATTGATCTGTTTCAAGCAGGAATACTCCTCCAGAGCCTTCTCGTTTTCTTCTCTTACGTAGTAGAGCCTTGCCAGGCAAAGATGGGCCAGAAAATGGTCCGGTTTGCTATCAATGATTTTTTGAAATTCTTCTATCGCATTATCATAATTGTTCTTTTTAACATAAGCGACCCCGTCCCTGAAATGCTTTCGGATTTCTCTGTTCTTATTATCTTTCATAAAATAAAAAAATTCCTTAAGAAAGGAAAAAAGCCCTTTTTTGTTTGCCTTATGAGGATTATTATTTGACATAGCCCCTCTTCTTATTTAGTATTGTTAGGATATAAAAATTATATCAACCCCTATTTCTCCGGTCAAGAAAAAACAGGAAGCAGGGTTAAGTTTGCTTTCAAAAAACACTGATCTGGTATCTTTTAAACCACTTTAAGGGAATTCATGGAAGATTCGGGACAAGCTTCAATTCTCATCGCCTTCTGGGCAGGCTTTATATCTTTCCATTCCCCCTGTGTTTTGCCGCTGTTTCCTTCCTATCTTTCGTTTGTTTCCGGCGTGTCTATTGAGGATTTCGAAAATTCCGCAAAGAACAGAAAGCTTGTCATTCTCAATTCGATCTGTTTTATAACCGGCTTCTCCCTTGTATTCATAAGCCTCGGCGCATCGTTCAGTTTTCTGGGTTCGTTCCTCTTTTCTTATCAGAATATCTTAAAAAAAGTCGGCGGCTTTCTCATTATCTTTTTTGGGCTTTACATCACGGGCCTTTTGAAAATCAATATCCTCATGCAGTATAAACAGATGCAGATCAAAGAAAAACCTGTCGGTTATCTCGGTTCGGTTCTTGTCGGCGCATCGTTCGGTCTCGGCTGGACACCCTGCGTCGGCCCGATACTCGGCTCGATACTCATCCTGGCCAGCGCATCGGAAAACATGACCACAGGAATGATCATGCTCCTGGCATATTCCACAGGAATGGCCATCCCCTTCTTTGGCGGTTCGCTTGCCATCAATGTCTTTTTTAAATACTTTAAAGCCTTCCGGAAATATCTCAACGTCGTTCACATCACATCCGGTATCATTCTGATAATCGTCGGACTGCTTCTCGTTACCGATTATATCACTGTTCTCAACAGCTATGCCGCTTCTTTAACACCGAAATGGCTCTGGAAGTTTTTATAGAAAAGATTTCATGGGCAGGCAATTTAATAAAGGGAGCGGATCAGTCCTTTTACGGCTTTGCTGTTCCAGTCTCTCTGCCCGATGGCTCTTCCGACAAGATACCCCTTTTTGTCAACGATATACGTGGCGGGTATGGACCAGACGCCGTAAGAACTCATGGCCTGACCATGGGTATCCAGAAGGACAGGCAGGGTTAATTTATTCTTTTTTAAAAACTGCCTGACCGGCTTTTTCTTCTCGCGAAGATTAACAGCCAGAAGAGCAAAATCATCACCCTTCAGTTCATGGTAGAGGCTCTCAAGGGACGGCATTTCTTCAATACACGGACCGCACCAGGTTGCCCAGAAATTAAGAAGAACAACCTTTCCCTTGAAATTAGAAATGCTGACTTTTTTATTGTTCATGTCCGGAAAGGTGAAATCAGGGGCTTTTTTGGGATCCAGTTTTTCGACCTTTGCCCGTTTAAAATATATTTTTTGTTTCTTTAAAGAGGATGGTTTTTGAGCCATCGCTTTCCCGCTAGTCGATTCCTGTCTGGCCTTCTCGCCTTCTTCGTGAAGTAACTGTTCGAATTCTTCTACGGTCTTCTGAGTGAACCAGTTTCTTGCCCCGATAATTTTTTCCCGTATGACCCCTTTTTTGTCGATAATAAAGGTTTCCGGTACACCTGTTGTCCTGTATAAACGCGTTATGCGGTTCTTGGGATCAAGAAGCACCGGAAAGGTCAAACTGAGTTTCTCGACAAACCGTTTAACAGGGCTTTCATTTTTATCGATGCTCACGGCCAGTATCGTAAACCCTTTATCCTTTAATTCTCGATAGAGCTTCTCCATGGAGGGAAGCTCTTCAACGCAGGGATGACACCATGTGGCCCATATGTTCAAGAGAACGACCTGCCCCCTGTAGTCACTGAGGCGAACCTGTTCCCCCTTTAAATTCTTAAAAGAGAAGTCGGGAGCAGAACTGCCCGGAACAACCGGCTTGAACTTGTCAATCCGGCTAAAGTGAACAAAAAAAACAACGGCACCTAAAACAATGAGAACAAGGACAACCTTGAGACTGACCCTGAAACCTTTTTTATCACTCATTTCTCATCCTAAATGAAGCGCTATCCGTAAGCATGAAGGCCTGAAAGAATAAAATTAACGCCGAAGTAGGTGAAAATCACCGAAGCAAAACCTATCATGGAAAGGAGGGCTGATTTCTTTCCTCTCCAGCTTTTTGTAACCCTTGAGTGAAGATAAGCGGCATAGATAAACCATGTTATCAATGACCAGGTCTCTTTAGGGTCCCAGCTCCAGTAAGAGCCCCACGCATAGTTCGCCCAGACAGAACCGGTGATAATCCCGATGGTGAGAAAAGGGAAACCCAGGGCGATCGATTTGTAGCTGATGTCATCCAGCACAATGAGTTCAGGGAACCGCGAAAAGAACGTTCCTTCTTTATTGACCTCCCCGGCACCGCTTTTTAGAAGATAGACAATGCTGATACCGAAAGAAGCGGCGAATCCGGCGTATCCGAGAAAGGTCGTAATCACATGGATATGGAGCCAGTAACTCTGAAGAGCCGGAACAAGCGGCTCAATCGCCTGATACCTGTAGGGAAGAAGAGAGGCAACAGCAATCGAGAGAAATCCGAAACAGACAATAAATGCCCCCATTATCTTTATTTTGTATTTGAACTCAAAAATAAGATAGACCAGTATGATCGACCAGGCAAAAAAGACAAGCGACTCGAACTGGTTTGAAAAAGGGGCGTGCCCTGCCTCGATATATCGAAAAATAAGCGACGCTGTATTAAGAATAAGCCCTATGATTGCCGTAGCTGTTGCCAGCTGTCCTATCTCGTTCTTCTTGAAAACCATATAAGCGACATAAAAAAGAGTAGCAAATAAATAGGCCCATAAGGTCGTGCTGAATAAAATTTCTGAATAAAGCATGGGTTTAAACTCCTCAAGCGAAATTAACCGTGTTAATTGTTCCCTTTTAACTGTTTTTCTATATCTTCTGTTAAACCTGCAAATTCTCTTTCAAAACCGAGATCATTCTTATTAACAGACCCGCCGGTCAATATAATCACCTTCCCGTCCCTTTCCTCCAGGGATACCCAGAGCTTTTTATGAGAAACGACAAAAGCCAGGATCATTCCCAGTGTTAAGAGGGAAAAGCCGACCAATACAATATTGACCCCGGGATCCTTTGTAACCTGCAGTCCGGTGTAAGATACGGGATTATAGTTCAACAGCTGAAAAAAGTAGCGGGAATCCTTTTTCTTCATAAACTGGGCGTCCGGAAAATTCAAGAATATCCAGGGCTTTGAAATCAGCTTTCCGTTTTCATAGATTTCCAGAAGAACCGCCGGGTTTTTATGCTCGGCGCTTCTAGAAAAAACCTTTTTGGCACTTGTATCGTAAATAAAATCAGCGACAAAATCGACCATCTTTACTTTCAGTCCCCACTCTGGCAGAGCAAAGTCCTTATTGAAATCGAAGGTTACCTCTTTTCCCTTCTTTTTGTTCTTGTTCTGCCTGTCCTCTACCTTAAAGGTCGCCCCCTTGATAGCACTCCAGGACTGTCCATAACTGCTCTGATAAAACCAGATCCCCTTGTACCTCAGGGGATCGTTAACTTCAATCGTCTTTTTAAGTATCTCTTTTCGATTTTCCAATACGGTCAGTGCGCTGAAATAATCCTTGGGGGCTCCAGAACTTTCATAAATATCTATATGGAACCTGTCCAGTCTTAAATCAAAACCGCCCCGTGAAATATTTTGTGTTTCGCCCTCATTGATTGTAATAAAATCCTTAAAACCGAAGATGCTTCCTATCATTGCACCGAGTATGATAATAAGAATGCTCAAATGAACGATATCCGAACCGAACTGCCCTATGATACCCTTGGACGCTTTTATTGATATCTTCTTTTCCGAACCGGCCTCTTCGACTTTAAATCTATTCGAACCCAAAACCTTCAGGACGCCCTCTTTTGCCTTCAAAAGTGTTCCGGGAAAAAGGAGCCTGGCATTGTTCTTCATGGCCTTGATAAGCTTGTCATTCACTCCTCTCTTGTCATCACTTTTCAGGATTTTCAATTTGCCCTTCAATCTCTTGAAAGAGCATACGAGAATATTGACATTAAGCAAAAAAAGGAGCAGAACAAAAAACCAGCTGTGATAGAGATCAGTAAGGCCGAACATCTTAAACATTTTAAAGGCGTTCGGACCATATTCACTGATATAGAACATCTCCTCTTTCAACTGGGGGACAAGGGTTCCCGCAATAGAAACGACCGCCAGAATAATCATCATAAAAATGGCTGTCTTTAGCGAGCTGAAAAAATCAACTGTCTTTTTTAACATTACATTTTCCGAATTTCCATTTTCCATATTAATATCTCATTTTGAAAAAGTTTTCCGTGTTTGTTCTTTTAAATCAATATGAACTGGATTTGGCACACTATATCATTTTTTTTAATAATACAACCCTTTTTTTTTAAAACAAAATCTATCTGCATTTTTTTGAGATAATTTCAAGTTTTTTACGCTGGGGCTCAGAAGGAGCGGCCTTTTTGCCTGTTCTCACAGACACTCTTCCCCGATTATCCTTGACAGATAGTAAGAACGATTATTATAATCATTTCCGTACAAATTTTATATCTTACCGATATTATTAATCTGAAACGTATTGTTTTACTTAATTCCATGCAAAAAGTAAAAACAGATGACAAAAGCCTTTTTTCTCTTATACTTCTCTTTGTTTTTCTTACCTCCTTTTTAATTTCCGGGTGTTCTTACCTTTTTCCTAAAAAAGGTGATCCAAATATTTTCGATTTGTTCTCCACCGGACAGGACAAACTGGCTTTAAAGAAGTATAAAGACGCTCAGGAGGCATTCCAGCAGGTTCTGGACGAAACTTCAGACAATGAGCTTAGAATTTACGCTCTTATCAATCTCGGCGATTCTTTTCTCAACAACGAGGAATTTGAAGAGGCGAAATTCCAGTATCAGAAATTTTTGGAACTGTATCCTGCCCATGAACTTGCTGTTCGAGCTCAATATCAGCTGGGAATGTGCGATTTCCTCCGGATGAAGGTCTCTTCACGGGACCAGGGCTTTACGAAAGAGGCTGTCTCTTCTTTTGAAAAAGTGATCGCTAATTACCCGAGCAGCCCCTATACAAAAGACGCGCAAATAAAAATGGCTTTCGCTTTAGGCAAGCTTGCAGAGCACGACTTCATGGTAGGCAAATTCTATCATAAACAAAAAAAATATCACGCAGCTATCTTTCGTCTTAACAATCTTCTAAAAAGATACCCTGAAGTCGATTTTGCTGATGAGGTTCTTTCTTACCTTGGAGACTCATACTACCAGGAGCAGAGTTTTGAGAACGCGAAAACGGTCTATAAAAAGCTGCTTTCTCACCACCCTAAAAGCAAATTTGCAAAAACAGCAAAAGCAAGATTGAAAATAATAAAATAAACCGTTAGACCTTTTCAAATAAAGAAGAATAGAGTAAATAATAATTGACAATACCAAACTCAAGTATTATATTATTAGCAGACTCAAATATTAACGATATATTATCAGTTTTTTCAATCGCGAACAAAGAATAGAAAAGGAAGCAGCTATGGTCTTAGATGACCCCATATTTATGATCAGCATCGTTGCTCAGATGTTAGAAATTCATCCGCAGACTTTACGGCTTTATGAAAGAGAAGGTTTTATCAAACCCTCTAGGACAGAGGGGAATACAAGGCTCTACTCTCAAAAAGATGTTGAGCGGCTAAAAATGATTCGAAGACTTACCAGGGACCTAGGAATCAATCTCGCCGGGGTCCAGGTCATCATGGAACTGAGAAGTAAAATTGGAGAAATGCAAAAGGAGATTGATGAACTGCGAACCCTGTCCGAAGAAAAATACGGTCAGGGTCACAAAAAAACACAGGAAAAATCTCTAGTCAAATCCCCTTCAAGCAAAATTATTAAAATCGATATCGAGAAAGATGATAAGTAAATAAAATCCATTAAATCTTTTTCAAAAGACCTTATAAATTGAAATACGATCAAAACAATGATTTCAAAGGGGTTGACAAAGATTCCCTGAACGCCTACCTGAGAAAAATAAAAAGTATCCCCCTCCTCACCAAGGAAGAAGAGCAAACCCTCGGAAAAAAGATCCAGCAGGGCAACGAACAGGCCCTCAACGAACTTATCAGAAAAAACCTGAAATATGTAGTAAGCGTAGCGGCCAAATACAAAGGATGCGGTATGTCGCTACCTGACCTGATCAATGAGGGGAACATAGGGCTGATCCAGGCGGCCAAGCGATTCGATCCTGCCAAGGACGTAAGGTTTATCACTTATGCTGTCTGGTGGATAAGGCAGGGAATTATGCATGCCCTGGCAGAGCAGTCGGGCACCGTGCGGCTTCCCATAAAGCAGGCCAGCATCCTTCATAAAATAGGAGGAAAATATCAGGAGCTCCTCAGGGCCAAAGGAAAAGAACCGACCACGGATGAGCTTTCAAAAGAGCTCAATATGCCGATAAAAGAAATCGAGATGATTCTGATGGTTTATAGAAATTATCTCTCTTTAGATGCCCCCATCAGAGAAAACGATGATACCAGTTATCTCGATCTCATGGAATCGACAAATACGGATTCACTCGACGATAATTTGATAAAATCCTCTCTGTCCCGCGAGATTGATATGCTCTTGAAACAGCTGCCCTCCAGAGAAGAGAAAATTGTCCGCCTGAGATTCGGTTTCGAAGGCAAACCCTATACGCTGGAAGAGATTGGAAAGATGATGAACCTCTCCAGAGAACGGATCAGACAGATTGAAAAGAAGGCCAAGGCCAGATTATTCAGCAAAGCAAGAGTAAAAGCCCTGAAAGATTATCTTAATTAAAAACCGATTGTTTATTCAAAGAAACAGGGTTCATGGTCTAAAAAAAACCACCATTAAATTTGTTTTTAGCCTTGTTTTTTAATTTCTATTTTGATAAGCTTAAAGAATATAGAAATAATAACCTATTCTCTAATATCTATCTGTATCATAAATAAAAAATGAATCTTCCTAATAAAATAACGTTAATCAGAATTTTTTTGCTCCCCCTCATCGTGGTTTTTTTAATAACCCCTTCATGGCTGAGCTCTTTCTTAGCAGTACTGATATTTGCCGTTGCTATTTTTACAGACTGGCTTGACGGTCATCTGGCCCGCCGTACCGATCAGGTCACAACGCTGGGAAAGCTTCTGGACCCTATTGCCGACAAGCTCTTAGTCATATCGGCGCTGATCCCCCTTGTGGCTCTTGGCAGGGTTCCTGCGTGGATGGCTGTTATTCTTGTCGGAAGAGAGATCGCTATAACCGGTCTCAGGTCAATAAAGGCTTCCAAAGGCATCATTATTCCGGCAAGCCAGCTTGGAAAATCGAAAATGACACTTCAGGTTACTGCTATTATTCTCCTCATCCTCAATTACAAAATCCTGTTCATCAATTTTCACTTTGTTGGAATGCTTGTTCTCTGGATAGCGATGATTGTCAGCATCATTTCAGGCGCAGATTACTTTGTCAAATTTATAACCTCAGAAGATTTAAACTAGCCAACCCCCATGCTACAAACTTTACTATTATTCACAGCCGCTTACCTCATGGGCTCTATACCTTTCGGTGTTCTGATATCTAAAAAAGAGGATGTCGCCATAACAGAACACGGAAGCGGAAATATCGGTGCCACGAATGTCTTTCGAACCGTCGGGAAAAAGGCCGGTTTGTTAACCCTGCTCGGTGATTTCTTTAAGGGTCTACTTCCTGTCCTTATCGCCTTCTTTCTTACAAAATCTGTAATCATCACCGGAATTGCCGGTGTTCTGACGGTCTTTGGACATATGTTTTCTCTCTTTCTCAAATTCAAGGGGGGAAAAGGGGTCGCTACAAGCCTCGGTGTGTTCATCGGAATGATGCCGTATGCGGCCTTATCAGCTATTGCTGTATGGCTGATACTCTGTTATGTAACTCGTTATGTCTCTTTTGCCTCTATGGTTGCTTCGCTGTCGGTTCCGCTTTTTGCCGGGCTTTTTGATGCGCCAAAATTCTATATAATTGCCTCAGCCCTGATAGCGGCCTTCATAGTTTTTAAGCACAAAGACAACCTGAAAAAACTCCTGGCCGGCGAAGAAAGCAAGTTTTCATGGAGTAAAAAATAGAATAACAATTACTTTTTATTTGACAACAAAACAAAACTCACTATAATAAGATTTTTTTGAACCAAAGCGGGAATAGCTCAGCGGTAGAGCATCGCCTTGCCAAGGCGAGGGTCGCGGGTTCAAATCCCGTTTCCCGCTCCATTCTTTTAAAGTATCATCCCTTACTACCAAAGCATCTTTATGTACATCATCGTTTTTTTTGCTTTACTATTCTGCTTCCTATGGGAAAGAAATGATCTGCGATTGCATTTAAGGGCTAACGGGGACTGGATGATTACTTTGACTTTAAGGTAAAGGAATGGAAGGCTTTTTCCCTCTCAATATTAATAAGCAGAAAACCTTTTTTCTCTTTTTTTACGGTTCTGTAAACATCACTCAGCGTAAAAACCCGTTCTTTACCTATTTTTCTGATAATATCCCCTCTTTGCAGTCCGGCTGTTTCTGCCTGGCTGCCTGAGCGGACACCAGAAATCAGTACCCCTTTCGGGCTTGTCAAATCAAAGTGAACGGCAATGGCAGGGGTCAGTTCCTGAACTGTCAATCCGTAATGAAGCAGAATATCCTTGATCGGGTTCTCAGTTTTGAGACTGATACTTTCTGCTTTATCCATAACATCTCTCACAACAAAAATCGGGGCATTCGTTTTCAAGGCCAGCGCTATGGCATCGCTCGGCCTCGAATCAACAGAAACCTGGCTGCTGTTAATATCAAACAGGATAACCGAATAGAACACCTCATCTCTTAAATCTGTTATCACGACCTTATTCACCCTCATCTCAAGTTCATCCAGGATATTTTTCAGAAGGTCATGAGTCATCGGTCTGGGAGGGCTGATATGCTTAAGACCGAGGGCAATAGCATTCGCTTCATAAGAGCCTATCCATATCGGCAAAACCTTTTTATGCTGCGGGTCTTCCAGCAGAACAACCGGCTTGGAAGTGAACGGATCAAGGGTAACCCCTCTGACCGTTACCCTGACAGTGCTATTTTCTTCTCTTCCCTGGAGAGGCGACAGCAAAAAAATGAGGAAGAAAAAAAACAGAAAAAGAGGTATGGTTCTTTTCACTTCTTTTCTCCTGTAAGGCTTAAATCTCTAGGCATATTCCCCAACCTTTTCAATAAACTTCTTCAAAACATTTTTTTCCTCATCCCCTACTCTTGAAAAAGAGACACCCACGCTGTAAAAATCCCTTCTCGATTCTTTTTCATACCATTCTACTTCGCCCTCAAGATTGAGGGGCTCTGTCATGTCCGGCAAATCCAGCTCAATCATCAATTTATTTCTGACCAGCGGGGTATCATCATAGGTGATATTCAGCCCGTCAATTTCGAGGGAATTGGTCTTGAGGCATAAACCGTTCTCTGAAATATTCTTCACAACGCCGAGAACAACCCTGGAAGCCTTTTTTTTATCCCATCCGCTTACAACCTTATACCGAAGGGTTAGGATAGTGAGTCTTTTATGTTTCCTATTGTTGGAAGTCTCCCCTGCCTTTTTTGTCATAACAGATCCTTTTAATAACTATACACTGTAAGATAAGATACTGAGGTTTCATTTATAATCGATTTCATGAGTAATTTCAAGGATTAATTGATGAGGGAACCGCCTAATACCGGAACCACTGTTCTCTGTCAAGGCTTCTGTATTGAACCGCCTCTGAAAGATGTTCTGTCTGGATATCCTTTTCACTTTCAAGATCCGCAATAGTCCTGGCAACCTTGATGATTCTCGTATAAGCCCTTGCGCTTAAACCGAATCTGCTGATAGCCATTTCCAGAAGCTTTTTGGACTCGGTATCCAAAGAACAGTATGTCTTCAGATGTTTTGAAGTCATCTGAGAGTTGCAAAATATCTTTTCATTAGCAAACCGTTTCTGCTGAATCCCTCTCGCCTTATCCACCCTTTCCCGGATAGCCTCGGAAACTTCTCCTTCGCGCTCGGAAAGGAGCTCTCTATGCTCAAGGCTCGGCACTTCGATATGAATATCGATCCTGTCCAGGAGAGGACCCGAAACCTTGTGCATGTAGTTCTTAACCTGATGAGGAGAACAGGTGCAGTTTCTTTTCGGGTCAGAGTAAAAACCGCAGCCACAGGGGTTCATGGCGGCCACCAGCATAAAGCTGGACGGATAGGTCAGGGATATCGACGCCCTCGATATGGTGACGTTGCCGTCTTCGATAGGCTGTCTCATGACCTCGAGAACATTTTTTTTGAATTCGGGAAGTTCGTCGAGGAACAGAACGCCGTTGTGGGCAAGACTCACCTCGCCGGGCATCGGAATGCTGCCACCGCCAATAAGCCCGGCATCTGAAATCGTATGATGGGGCGACCGGAAAGGACGGGTTGCTACCAGAGAATTTTTATGTGTCATCCCCATCAGGCTGTGTATCCTTGTTGTTTCTACTGCTTCTTCAAGGGTCATTTTCGGCAGTATCGTCGGTATCCTTTTTGCCAGCATCGATTTTCCCGCGCCGGGCGGGCCGACCATAATGATATTATGTCCTCCGGCACAGGCTATCTCAATGGCCCTTTTTGCAAAATGCTGTCCCTTGACCTCTGAAAAATTGACGGGATAGTGTGACCGCTCCTTGAAGATATCATGAATATCGATCGATTTCGGCTCAATTGTCTGGTTTCCGTTCAAGAACTCAACAACCTGGGCGAGGGTTCTGGCAGGGTAGACCTCAATTCCCGGAACAACCGCAGACTCCTCGGCATTCTCGTCGGGAATCATGAGCCTCTTAATCCCCTTTTCCTTTGCCATAAGCGCAACGGAAAGGGCTCCGCGGACTCCTCTCACACTTCCATCCAGAGAAAGCTCGCCGAGAATGATCGTATCCTTTGCCGCATCGTCTTTCAGCACTCCCTCTGCCTTGAGTATGGCCACGGCAATAGGCAAATCAAAGGCTGAACCTTCCTTTTTAATATCAGCCGGAGCAAGATTGACCGTAATCTTTTTGGAGGGAAATTTAAAGCCGGTATTGCCGATTGCCGCCTTGACCCGGTCGCGGCTCTCTTTGACTGACAGGTCCGGCAGTCCCACAGTAAAAAATGTCGGAAGACCCGGAGAAATATCGACCTCGACATCGACCAGAAAGGCTTCGATTCCTACAAGAGAACTGCTCTGGACTTTTGACAGCATATTGACCAAGAAAAAAGGTTTTTAAGTTGCCGGCTCTTAATCGGTGGTCGATAATCTGTTTATTTTTAACATAATTATGAATGAGTTACAACAGATTTATAAGAAATAAAAAACCCTTGACAAAAACCCTTTGATTCAATTAATATTATAGAGTTTCAGAGGACTGGTATGTCTATGGACCTTCTCTGAGAAAAAAATAAATAACACTTTGTTTTTCAGCCTTAATTAACGAATTGAGACAGGATTTAATGGACTTTAAAAATGCAGTATCCCTGGTAAAAAATGATCTGAATGATGTAGAGAGCCTGATCTCAAAAAGCCTGGACAACTCCGTTCCTCTGATATCCGATATCGGACGCTACCTCTCTTCGGGACGGGGAAAACACATCAGGCCGGTGCTTGTTCTTTTAACTTCCAAGATGAACGGTTATGAGGGAAAAAGAAGTATCATCTATTCAACGGTTGTTGAACTGATCCACATGGCAACCCTCCTGCACGATGATGTTGTCGACAAAGCCGACAAAAGAAGAGGCTCTCCTTCAGTAAACTCAAAATGGGGGAACCAGGCCAGTATCCTTATCGGCGACTATCTTTTTGCCAAGTCTTTCTCCCTAATGTCAGAAGACAGTGATTGCAGGATTATCAACTCTATATCCCGAACAGTCGTAAAAATGGCGGAAGGCGAGGTCATGCAGCTGATGGAAAGCTACCATTTGAGAGAAGACGAAACACCCTATATGGAAAGAATCAACCGGAAAACAGCCTCTTTGATGTCGTCCTGCTGCGAGATCGGGGCACTTCTCGGCAATAACGGACAAAAACAGGAAAAGATTCTTCCTGATTTTGGTCTGAATGTCGGCATGGCTTTTCAGCTCGTCGACGATGCGCTCGATTATGTGGCCAAGGAAGACCGCCTGGGGAAACCGATCTGTAAAGACTTGAGAGAAGGAAATATCACGCTTCCTCTCATCCATCTATACCGGACGGTCAACGGGAGCGAAAAAAAGAGAATAAAGGAGATTATCGAATCTAACGATGCAATCGAGAAAGAGCATATCGATCTAATCGTCAAGATGGTGAAAGATCACGGAGCTATTGACTACACTCTTCAGGTGGCAAAACAACATGTGGAACAGGCAAAAAAAACAATGAGCGGTTTCAAAAATTCCGAATACTTAGAAGCTCTTTTGACCGTTGCCGATTACATCGTTGAAAGAGATTTTTGATATTATTGAGGAATGATTTTGTGGACAAGAGCCCGCATCCACTTGTTGATTTAGCAAAAAAAGCCATCGAAACATACGCAAAACTTCAAGAGACAATTTCTCCCCCAAAACATCTGACAGACGAAATGAAGGATAAAAAAGGGGTCTTTGTCTCGATAAAAAAGAAGGGGTCCCTCAGGGGATGCATCGGAACCTATTCACCCACAAAGAAAAATGTTGCGGAAGAGGTGATACAGAACGCTATCCATGCTTCGACCATGGACCCGAGGTTTCCCCCTGTCGATGAGGACGAGCTGGAAAAGCTCGATATCTCCGTAGATATCTTATCACCGCCTGAAAAAATAGAAGATAAAAGTCAACTGGACATAAAAAAATACGGTGTCATCGTTTCAAGCGGAGGGCGAAGAGGCCTTCTGCTTCCTGATATCGAGGGCGTAAACAGCGTAGACGAACAGTTAGCAATCGCAAGGCGCAAAGCGGGAATCAGGTCCGATGAGCCTTTTCAATTAATGCGCTTCGAAGTGAAACGGTATAAGTAGAGTTGTTTTTCAAGATTCATCAATATGAACCATATTTTCGGAGCCTTTGACAAAGAAAGTTAATCAAATTTGATGAAGAAGCCAAAATCCCCTTTAATTTTAGCCTCGAATTCCCCCAGGCGTTCCATTCTCCTCAATCAAATAAACCTTAAATTCACCGTAATCCCTGCCAGAATCAGGGAAGAGATTCTTAACAACGAAAGACCTGCAGACTATGTAAAAAGAATCGCTCTTAAAAAAGGAGAAAAGGTGGCATCTGAGTATCCGGAGAGAACCGTAATCGCAGCCGATACCATTGTCGTTTTAAAAGACAAAATACTCGGAAAACCGAAAAACCAGAAAAAGGCCAAAGAAATGCTCAAGGAGCTTAGGGGAAAGGAACATAAGGTGATTACAGGGGTATCTGTTATCAATAAATCAAAAAATAAGACCTTATGCCGATCCATAGAAACCAGTGTGAAAATGAAGCCTTTCAGCAATGAAGAGATCGATGGCTATGTAAAAACAAAAGAGCCGCTCGACAAGGCCGGGGGCTACGGCATACAGGAAAGGGGGGCCATTCTGGTCGACAATATCAAAGGCTCATATACCAATGTTGTCGGTTTACCGCTTGAGGCCTTATGGGAAATGCTCAAAGAGACCGGGTTAGAACCATGGCAAATGAAATAACCCCTGTAACTAAAGACGATACCATTGCCAGCATGATATCTAAAAGTGCTGCGATCTTCTCAAAAAGACCGGCCTTGAAGGTTAAAGATGACAGCGTGTTCAGAACTATTACCTATGGCCAGTTGTTCGAACTGATCGAAGAATTCGGTTCGGGTCTTTCCCGGCTTGGCCTGAAAGAAGGGGATCACATCGGGCTTATTTCCGACAACAGAATGGAATGGCTGGTAAGCGATCTGGCGATCCTGGGAATCGGCGGGGTCGATGTTCCGAGGGGAACATGCTCAAAGAATGAAGAGATAGAATACCTGCTCAATCATTCGGATGCCAGGGCTGTTATTCTGGAAAACGGGGAACTGCTTTCAAGGCTTAAAACTATCATCAGTGATAAAATACCCCTTATCAAGATCATCATTGTGCTTGAAGAGGGTTTTAAAAGCGAAAAGAATAAGAGGATATATTCTTTTGACGAGGTCATCGAACAGGGAAGAGAACTGTTAAAAAAAGATAAAACGTTTTTTGTTGATAAAATCAGAAAGATAAGTCCCGACAATCTTGCAACCATTATCTATACATCGGGAACTACGGGGGAACCGAAAGGCGTCATGCTGACCCATAAAAATATTATGCATAATGTGAGGACGGCACCACCGCTTTTCAATTTCACAGAAGACGACAGCTCCCTCTCCGTTCTTCCCCCCTGGCACATTTACGAGCGGACTTTTGAATATATGGTGCTCAGATGCGGGGCATCAATTATCTACAGCAGGCCGATCAGACAGGTGATTCTCGAAGACATCCAATCGGAAAAACCGAGCTACATGGTCTGCGTTCCCAGGATATGGGAAGGAATCCATAAAGGGATCTTAAACAGCGTCAGCAAGCAAAGCCTTTTCAAAAGATCCCTTTTCGCTCTCTTTCTTCTCATCGGCAAAATATACGGAAAGGCTCTTCGAACCCTGAATAACGCCACCCCTGTTTATCAACAGGAGGGAAGCCTCGCAAAAGGGCTCAAAAGGCTAAAGGCTCTTGTGACAAAAGGGCTCCTCTTTCCGCTTTACAGGCTGGGAGAAAGACTTATTTTTGACAAAATAAAAAAAAGGGTGCTGGGCGGCAACCTTCATAACCCGATCAGCGGGGGAGCATCCCTGCCGGCTGTTGTCGACGAATTCTTTGAAGCCATTGGGATACCGATTCTCGAAGGCTACGGCCTGACAGAGACTTCTCCTGTGGTATGCACGCGAAGGCATCATCACCGCACAATGTTCACCATCGGTCCCCCTTTGCCAGAGGTCGAAATCAAGATTGTGGATAAAAATAATCATCCCCTGCCCCCTGGGGAAACAGGTCTTTTGAAAATCAGGGGACCCCTGGTCATGAAAGGGTATTACAAGAAAGAAGATTTAACCGCCCAGGTTATAGACAAAGAGGGGTGGTTCAACAGCGGTGATCTCGCTCAGATGACCGTAAACGGAGAGGTTAAGATTACCGGAAGGGCAAAGGATACGATCGTGCTTCTGGGCGGGGAAAACGTCGAGCCCGGCCCGATCGAGGGCAAATTAAAAGAGAGCCCTTATATCGCTCAGGTTGTGGTGGTCGGACAGGATAAAAAACATCTCGGAGCCATCCTGATTCCGGACTTTGAAACATTGAAGGCCGATAATGAAATCAATTTGAATTCTGATGAAAATAGTGCTATTGTGAAAGAGAAAAAAGTGCACAACTTAATAAAAAAAGAGATTGGAAAACTGGTTCATTCAGATACCGGCTTTAAAGGATTTGAAAAAATTTATAAATTCCATCTCCTTTCATCCGACTTCAAGGTGGGCAGGGAACTGACTCATACCATGAAGGTCAAAAGGGATGTGGTTCATAAGTTGTATGAAAAAGAAATTAAAGAACTGTACGGAAAGTGACGGGTAAACATATGCCTCGAATTGACAAAAAAATGTTAATCAATGCCACAGACAGAGAAGAGCAGCGTGTTGCCATTGTTGAGAACGGCATTCTGCAGGACCTGGCCATTGAAACATCGCTTCAGGAACAGAGAAAAGGAAATATCTACAAAGGCATTGTCGTGAAAATCAAACCGGCCATTGAAGCGGCCTTTGTCGATTACGGAGGGAATAAGGCGGGCTTCCTTCCCTTCTCCGAGATCCAAAGCACCCTCTACTCAAAAACCGATTCCGGTTCTGCAAAGGAAAAAAGGAGACCCTCGATTCAGCATTCCCTGAAGCTCAACCAAAAGTTTCTGGTGCAGGTTGTTAAAGACGAGCTGGGAGACAAAGGGGCTTTTCTCAGCACCTATATTTCGCTGCCCGGAAGATACCTGGTCCTTATGCCCGGTTCGGATAATACAGGAATTTCACGAAAGATAGAGGACGAGAGCCAGAGAAAGAGACTGCGTAAGCTCATCGAGCAGTTTCAGCCCAGCAGCGATATGGGTCTAATCGTCAGAACAGCCGGCCTGGACAGGAACAAGAGAGATCTCTTTAAGGATTACAATTACCTGTCGCGGCTCTGGGAGAATATTCTCCATAAAAACAAAACCCAGTCGGCACCTTCCATTATTTATCATGAAAGAGGTCTCATCACCCGCTCGGTGAGGGACTATTTCACCTCAGATATCACTGAGGTGATGGTCGACACGAAAGAGGCCTTTTACAAAACAAAGGAGTTTTTTAGAATCACAATGCCCCGCTTTCAAAGCAGGGTCAAGCTCTACAGCGAGACGAGACCTATCTTCTCGCAGTATCAGCTCGAAAAACAGATAGAAAGTATTTATGAAAGAAGGATTTACCTCAGTTCAGGAGGATATGTCGTTATCGATCCGACCGAGGCCCTGGTTTCCATTGATGTCAATTCCGGAAAAGCGAAAAAAGGCAAGGATATCGAAGAAACTGCCTTTATGACGAACATGGCAGCGGCGGAAGAGATTGCCAGACAGCTCAGGTTAAGGGATTTGGGCGGACTGGTCGTTATCGACTTTATCGATATGAGAGACAGGTCACATATCAAAGAGGTCGAAAAATGCATGAAACAGGCTATCAAGAGGGATAAAGCTAGAAGCTATCTCTCACCGATCTCGAAACTCGGCCTCATGGAGCTCTCCAGGCAGAGGATAAAAACGGCGGTGAAAGAGAGCAGTTATATCAAGTGTTCTTTCTGCAGCGGCACCGGAATGGTCAAGTCGATGGAGGCCTCCGCCCTGGAGGTCTTAAGAAAAATCCGGAGCGAAGCCTCGAAAAACATCTATTCTCATATCAGCGGTATCCTTTCCAGAGATGTTGCCAATTACCTTCTGAATAATAAAAAGAAAGAGATTATAAAGCTGGAAGAAGATTATGAAATCCAGATACTCCTGAAAGGCGAAGATGATTACCCCAACAACAAACATGATCTGGAGTTTACAAGAAAAGACGGCCTTATTGACGAGGAAAAGACAAAAGAGGCAAAAGTGTCACCAGACCAGCAAGGAGCGGAAAGCAAAGACACGGCTTCAGGAAACCAGGAGTCTCCCTCAATCATTAAAGATTTTTTCGGTACAATCCTTCAGTGGAGAAAAAAATAGGAGGAGTTAGCGGCCTCTTTTATTAAATATCCTTTCAAAGTAGGCAAATATTTCCCCTTTTTTTCTGCTAAGAAATTTTCCATAAAACCTTTTCCTTTTTTATCAATATCTTATCACTATCTCCCGTCAATCCCGATTTGGCATGAAAAATGCTTAATATAATTAAAAATAAATAATAGTGACCATATGGAGAAAACATGGATTTAAAATCGCTGAAAGTATTTCTTGTTTTTCTTGTATTCACCATTATGGGGTGTGCGTCCTACCAGCCTCCCGCAGAACTCATCATGGCTGAAAAAGCCTTTTCCGAAGCAAGAACATCCCAGGCCGGAAAGTATGCACCAGTAGAGTTCTACGAAGCAGAAAAGAGCCTGGGCAAGGCAAAAGAGAGCTTGAAAAGTAAGGAAAACATGTCAAAAGTCAAACTCTATGCCTATCAGGCCCAGAGGAAGGCTGAGGTGGCAAAGGCCACAGCCGATACAAGAATCGCAGAAGAAAAGATAAAAGAGACCACGAAAAAACGAAGAAAAACCGTATTGAACAATAAAGATGCAGAGCTGAAAGCAACTCAGGAAAAGCTGGCAGAGCTTAGAGAAGATGCCGCCCTGATGAAAGGAGCCTTATTGAACGCCGCAGGAAAGGTGATCGTCTCCCCTTCCTCCAACAACGAAAGAATGGCCCTTCTGGAAGACGAGCTGGCCAAAAAGAGAATCGCTGAAAAGATCGCTAGGCTGGAAAATCAGTTAAGACCGTCCGCCAGGCCGGAAAAGGAAAGGCAAATCATTGCGCTTCAGCAGAAAATCCTTGAACTTGAAGCAAAAGTCGGGGGTTTGAAGATCAATTCTGCTGGAGAGGCCAGATTAAGCGCAACAGGAGCCAATGCAAGGGCTGAAAAACTTGTTGTTTCCGGAACTGTAAAAGACAGTGAGGGCTCTCCATGTTCCGGAGCATCCGTTACCCTTAAGGGCACATATGCCGGAAAAACGATTACGGATTCTAACGGTTTCTATTCCTTTTCAACCGATGAATCGGCCCCTCAGGGCCTCATTTACATAACAGCAGAATGTGGAGAGAAGAGAGGAAGCATCAAGATATTTTCAACCGATCACTCAATCAAAGGAGATATCATCGTTAATTAATCAATAATAATCGATAAAGGTGGAACATGAAAAAAAAGCTTATCCTGTTTACTGTTTTTGTTTTCATACTGTTTTTAGCAGGAAGCTGCGGCGGGATGAAACCCCCTCTGAACCAGATAACCGATGCCAAAATGGCCATTTCCAAGGCACAGGCATTGGAGGCTGAGCATTTTGCGCCCCTCTATTTCCTGAAGGCCAAGGAAAAGCTACAGGGCGCCGAGGGTGCTGTTAAAGAAGGGAATAATGAAACAGCGCTGGAACTTGCCTTAAAAGCAAAGGCCGATGCAGAACTGGCAGCAGCTCTCTCAAAAAAGAAGGTTGCCGAAGAAAAGGCAAGAACAGTCATTGAAGAAGATTAGGCTATTATAAATCTACAAAAAGAGAAGCTCTTTTAAAGCTACTTTTCGAAATAGTTGTAATCTTTGACAACACCGTCTTTAAAAATAACGGCCAGTGTCTTTTCACTCACATCGGACTTTATTGCCTGCTGTTCTGCAAGGCTGCCCGATGCGCGGGTCTTCTGATACTCATATCTCCAGGCCGTATTACCGGAGATGATCCCTCTGGATTCCGGTTGCCCGAACATTGTTAAAATCTCTCTCTGGGTTGTTTTGCCGATCTGGATCTGGGAAACCTTTGAAGCATCAAAGTCCCTTCCTGTTGTCGTTTCAATAGCAACACAACCGAAAATGAAAACAAATGACAGCATAAGAACAAACAAGCATTTTCTCATCTTTTTCCCCTTTTTATTGAGAGATTCTGTTCAATTGATTTATATCAAGAATCATGCTGAAAGTAAAATTTTTTTATAAATATAAAGACAAAAAAAGATGAGATGTAATTGCTACATCCCATCTTTTATTTATTTTTTCTATCCTTTACAACGGATAGTTAAGGCACTTAGATGCCTTATCCTAAGCTTTTTCCTACCCCCCTTATCGAACAAAGCTCTAACATCAATAGGGGGTTTATGTAGGAAATTTAAACACCTTTAACATCTTTATCAACATTCAGCACCTCCTTTCAGAAAGGTACTCCTATAATACAATATATAACCTTTCAGCCAAAAGTCAAGCGCAAAGTTGCCGGGAAAAACATGCTATCAAGTCATTGATATTCTAGTTGTTAAACCTTTTGCATCGATTGTAAAGGAAAGGACTTTTGCCCCGCTGGACCGGAGGGCATCGACAACCTTTTCTCTCTTACCCGGTTTTGTAAAAGTAATCATACACCCGCCGCCGCCGGCACCGCACAATTTTGATGAAACTGCTCCGGCGTTTTTTGCCTTTTGCATGAGTTTTTCAATTTTTTTATTGGTAACAGAAGGGGTCAGCCTCTTTCTGTTTTCCCATTCTTTTTTCAGGTACCCCCCTATTTTGTCAAAATCTCCCTTAATCAGGCACTCTCTCATAAGAAGGGCTGTTGTTTTTGTATCCTCCATTCCTCTTCTTGCAAGGCCTCTATTATCGATGACCATCTTCATCTTCTTCCAGTTGGTCAGCGCCGAGGAGCGCGAGATACCCGTATAAGAAAGAACGATTCTCTCTTCCAGGTCTTTTTGAAAACCTTTCTCAAGAACAAGGCTTTCGATCCTTTTTTCACCCACATCAAACCAGACGGCATTGATTCCACCGTATACAGCGGCAAAATGATCCTGAGTTCCGGTAGGTATCCCCAGATTTTGCGCCTCCAGTTCCGATGCAAGGTTTATCAGCTCTGATCTTTTCATATGACGGGAATTGAGTTTTAAAAGAGCAGAGCAAAGGGCGATCAGGAGTGACGATGACGACCCGAGCCCGGAGCCTTTCGGCGTGGAATTGCTTGTATAAACATCAATCCCCTTTTGGGGCTTAAAGAATTTGATTGTCCTTGAGATGAGGTCCAGTTCATCGTTCAGCTTCAAAGAGTGATAGTCCTTTGAAAGCCTCTTTATATTCTGGTCGAGTGATTGGATCGCTATCTTTTTGTCTTGACGGGGTCTGATAACAACAGTACTCCTCAGGTCAATAGCAATGTTGACCGTGATTCCGCCGCTTTGAAAAAGATAGAGGGGATAAATATCGAGCGTTCCGCCCGCGAGGTCTATCCGTGTAGGGGTTGAGCATTCAATAAGCATCCTGCCTCCTCTGGTTAAAGTGGAAGTTCGCACTTGACAGAAAATCGTTATGAACATATTTTATCAGAAAGGACTTCATTTTTCATCTGTTAAAAAGGGGAACATATGCTTCTGGGTCTACTCTTTATTGGAGGAGGAATCCTTATTGCCGTTTATCCGCCGCTTCTTTCTCTAATTGTCGCCACGTTTTTAATCTTTACGGGTATCTTTCTTCTCTATCTCCGCCACTACTACAGAAAGCTTGAAAAGAAGTTTGAGCATCCGCTGATCGATTTTTTCATCAGGTTTTGAAATAAATCGATTGTATCTGAGATAAAATCAATGCTATAGTATCCTATTCCAAATCTCATAAAAAGGAGGATTTTTACAGTGAAGGTTGCTCTTACTATTGCAGGGTCGGATTCAGGAGGCGGGGCCGGGATTCAGGCAGACTTGAAAACATTTTCGGCGCTGGGGGTCTTCGGGACTTCTGCAATCACCTCGTTAACGGCACAGAATACCGTATGTGTGAAAGGGATATATGACATCTCTCCGGACTTCATCGGACTCCAGATCGATGCTGTTGCAAAGGATATCGGCGTGGACGCCGCCAAGACCGGAATGCTTTCAAGCCCTGAAATTGTCATCAAGGTGAGCGAAAAAATAAAACAGCACAGGATTAAAAAGCTGGTTGTCGACCCGGTAATGGTAGCAAAGAGCGGCGATTATCTTCTCAGGCCTGAGGCAAGGGACGCCCTTGTGAACAGGCTCCTTCCGCTTGCCCATGTTATCACTCCGAACACCGAGGAGGCAAAGGTTCTCACAGGAATCAAAATAAAGAATGTAAGCGACATGAAAAAGGCTGCCAGAAAGATGATAAAAATGGGTATCAAAAACGTCGTTATCAAAGGCGGCCATTTAACCGGAAACGCCCTGGACCTTTTTTACGATGGAAAAGAGTTTATTGAATACCCTTCAGAGCGTATCGACACCAAAAACACACACGGAACCGGATGCACCTTTTCCGCAGCCATCACCGCAGAACTTGCAAAGGGCGAAAACCTTAAAGATGCCGTAAGAACGGCAAAGGATTATATCACCAATGCGATCCGGCAGTCGCTGAATATCGGCAAAGGACACGGGCCCACCCATCACTTTGCCAGTCTTCAAAAAGAGGTTCAAAGATACGGGCTGGTAGAAGAGCTGGAAAAAGCTGTCTTGAAATTGCGAGACGCTAAGATCGGGATGCTTATCCCTGAAGTTCAGTCGAACTTCGGTTTTGCCCTTCCCTTTGCAACCAGGCATGAAGATGTTCTTGCTTATCCGGGAAGGATTATCCGTTTCGGTGACGATATAAGGACTCTTTCCTCGCCACGCTTCGGGGCATCGAAACATGTGGCCAATATCGTTCTTACCGTCTTGAAATACGACCCTGAAAAACGGGCTGTGATGAACATCTTCTACTCCCAGGATATCCTGAAAGCCTGCAGGAGACTCAAATTGAAGATGTCCAGTTTTGACAGAAAACATGAACCGAAAAGGGTTAAAACCAAAGAAGGCTCTTCTCTGGAATGGGGAACAGATACCTCCATCAAACGGTTCAGGTCTGTTCCGGATATCATTTTTGACGCAGGAGGGCATGAAAAAGAAGCCATGATCAGGGTGATCGGAATTGATGCCGAAGATGTAGTCAGTAAGGTCTTAAAGATAAAAAAGGAACTTCTGAAAATCAGATAATCCTCTCTTTTCTCTTAAAAATCAATCCTTTTTACTCCATAAGCTCTTTCTGTTTTTAAACGCTGGAAAACCACAAGGCATTGATTTGTATCAAAATAGACCAGTCAAGAAATATTTTAAAGGCTATTTTTGTTGTTAAGATCTTACTTAATGCAACCGATGTAGAAAAAACCAGCTTATATTAAAAAAAAATCCTTTTTTGCTTGACTTGGGATGAGAATCTTGATAGGTTACCGGCTTGCTTTCAGGGAAAATATTATGAATATAAAAATGTTTAAAAAAATTACAATAGAATCTGGCTTTAATCTGAAGGGGCTTTCCAGCTCGTTTATCGTGGGGCTGTTCACCCTGCACACCCTCTCCTTTGTCTCTTTTATCCCGCAAAACTCTTTTTATCCCGTTTCCCAAGGGACACAGAAGACAGAGAGCTTTGACGGAAAGGAGATGATTATCAGGATCATCGATGACTTCAGGACAGGGCTAAAAGAGGAAGAGAAGGTCAAGCTTGCAGAGACCATTTTCCAGGAAAGTCTGAAATACGGTCATGATCCCCTTCTGGTTGTTGCCGTTATCAAGACCGAAAGCTCATTCAATAAGAAGGCCTTATCAGGAAAAGGGGCCAAGGGGCTGATGCAGATCCGTTCGTTGACAGCCGGAGAGATTGCCGAAGAGGCGAATTTTGAATGGGAAAGCGGTGATGACCTTTACAATCCCTTTTTGAACATCAAGATGGGCACCTATTATCTTTTCAAGCTGAAGCTTATCTTCAACGACATTGATCTGGTTCTTGAGGCCTACAACAACGGCCCTACAAAGGTATCACGGATGGTCAGAAAAGGAGAAAGAATCGGAAAACGCTACTCAAAGAAGGTGCTGTCTTACTATAAAAGCTTGAAAAACATGGAAATATAGAAATAAAGGCTTTCAGCCATACAGCTTCTCTTTTTTTTCCTGATCTTCCTTACACTTGATACAAAGCATAGCCATGGGTCTTGCATTCAGTCTCATTTCACCGATATCTTCACCGCATAAATTACAAACCCCGAAAGACCCTTTCTCGATTCTGTTTAAAGAATCATTGATCTTTTTTAAAAGCTTTCTTTCCCTGTCCCTCAGACGGAGAAGGAAGTTATTATCCGTCTCAACCGCGGATCTGTCCATAGTATCCGCCATCTCCTCCTTATTGATTTTTAGCTCCTTGTTCATCGTTTTTGTGGCTTCCTGGAGAATGAGACTCTTCTTGTTCTGAAGCAGAATTTTAAACTCATTAAGCTGTTTCTTGTTCATCCCTGGCCCCTCCACTACTGTGGTAAATAATATTCGTCATACATATAATAATACTTTATTACTAACCTTTTGTCAATGGGAATGCTCTTTGCCTCATCCGGCCTAAAAAACACCGCTGTAACGGATCAATCATATATTACCGCCAAATTTTTCTTGACAACTCTTCTGTATTATTGAATACTACCCAAAATTTAAAACTCCGATCCATTATCCCTAAGGATTCTTAATCTACGGGAGAATGGACGTCAGGGTACGGCAGGAAACAGCCGTGCCTCCCGTGCTCGGAAAGGAGATAAATACTTAAAAAACAACATTCAGCACGGATGTTGTTTTTTTTTGGTCGACACCATTCCTCCTTTTTGGGTGCGATTACTGATTTAAAAAAAACCGCAGGAAGGGGGGGATAAGAGATATAAAAAATTGCGGAGGGCGGGTTTTTAACAGTTTAACCGTGTTTTTATAAGGAGAAGAAAGGTATGAAAAATAAAAGATTTTTTATTTCGTTAATGGTTCTGGCCCTGGTTTTTTCTTTTTCTCTGACCGCTGTTGCCGAAGAGAGACTGAAAATGTCCACAACAACCAGCACTGAAAATTCAGGGCTGCTGGATGTTCTTCTTCCCCCTTTTCAAAAAAGATTTAATGTGAGGGTCGACGTTATCCCTGTAGGCACCGGAAAAGCGTTGAAGCTGGGAAGAAACGGCGATGTGGATATCGTTTTTGTCCACGCGAGAAAGGCCGAAGAAAAATTCGTTTCAGACGGCTACGGAGTAAATAGAAGAGACGTAATGTATAACGATTTTATCGTTCTCGGACCAAAAAATGACCCCTCCGGTCTTAAAGGGGCAAAAAACGCTGTCCAGGCTTTCAAGAATATTTCTAAAGGGAAAACCTCCTTCTTCTCAAGAGGTGACAATTCCGGAACCCACAAAAAGGAAAAATCTATATGGGGAAAGGCAGGGGTCAAGCCTGAGGGGAAATGGTACTTTGAAACCGGAAGAGGCATGGGAGATACTATTGTAACCGCCAATGAAAAGCTCGGCTACACAATAGCCGACCGGGGCACCTATCTTGCCTTTAAGAACAAGATCGATCTTGTAATCGTTTACGAAGGAGATAAAATCCTTTATAATCCTTACGGGATCATCGCTGTGGACCCGGCAAAATACTCTCATACCAATTATGTCATGGCAATGGCCTTTATCGGATGGGTAACATCCGCTGATGGACAGAAGATCATCAAGGAATATAAAAAATTCGGAGAGGTTCTCTTTAAACCTTTAGCAGTACAATAAAACATTATGTATATCATTGCAGAGGGGCTGAGAAAATCCCTAGAACTCATATTTGCACTCGATCCGGAGATACTCGGTATTGTTTTTGTGTCTCTGAAGGTCTCTCTTATAGCTACGCTGCTTGCAACCTTTGCCGGCGTTCCGCTGGGGTTTATAGTCGGGATCAATGAATTCAGGGGTAAAAAGATCGTAACTGTCCTCTTAAATACCCTGATGGCTTTGCCAACTGTGGTTGTGGGACTTTTTGTCTACGCTTTTATCTCGAGGCAGGGGCCTGCCGGTGCATTCGGGCTCCTGTTCTCCCCCTCTGCCATTATCATCGGCGATCTCATTATAGGCACACCCATTATTGCGGCCTTCACTCTCTCTGCTGTGCAGGGTCTGGATCAAAAGATCCACATGACCGCCACGACACTGGGGGCAAATAAGCTCCAGGTTGCCATGGCCATTCTCGCAGAAGCAAGGTTCGGCGTATTTGCAGCGATCATTGCCGGATTTGGAAGAGTTATTGCCGAAGTCGGCTCCGCTATCATGCTCGGAGGAAACATCAAAGGGTACTCAAGAACCATAACAACAGCGATTGCCCTCGAAACAAGCAAAGGTGAGTTTGGTTTCGGGTTCGCGCTTGGAATTATTTTACTAACCGTGGCTCTTTCTATCAATATACTCTTTCATTATTTCCAGAAAAAAAAGGGATAAATGATGAGCGAACCTCTGTTCGAGCTGAAAAATCTAAAAAAATCTTTTAACAGTAGAGATATCTTTGATGTCCCTTTACTGGAACTCTCTCAGGATAAAATCTATGCGATTGTCGGGCCGAACGGATCGGGAAAAAGCACCTTTTTAAAGATACTCAATACCCTGGAAAAGCCGACATCCGGCACCGTTCTCTTCAGGGGAAAAGACCTCTTTCACTCATCTCATGCCGGCAATATGAAAAAAGAGATGACAATGGTCATGCAGAACCCCTATCTCTTCAATACAACTGTCTTTAAAAATGTGGCCTACGGCCTGAAAATCAGGAATGTCGACAGGAAAACCCTCAAAAAGAACGTGGAAGAGACCCTGGAACTGGTCGGTTTGTCTCATCTCAAAAACAGAAGGGTCGTCAATCTTTCCGGAGGCGAAATCCAGAGGATTGCGATTGCAAGGGGCCTGGTCATTAACCCCAGGGTTCTTTTTCTGGACGAACCAACAGCCAATGTCGATCATCCGAATGTCAGGCTTGTTGAAGAGATCATTCTCAAAATCAAAGAGGAAAAGAACACCTCGATTATCATGACCACTCATAACCAGTCACAGGCCCATCTGCTTGCCGACAAGGTTCTCTCAATTATCAATAAAAACATCACCGACACCTACTATGAAAACATCTTTCAGGGAGAGATAAAAAAATCGAATGGGGTCAGTATATTCAGCAAAAATAATATTGAAATCTCCCTGAGCTCGGATAAGACCGGAAAGGCTATGATCTCTGTCGATCCCAGGGATATTATCCTTTCCCTCAAACCCTTTGATTCCAGCGCAAGGAATTCCTTTCAGGGAAGCATTAAAAAGATTTCCGAAATCAAAAGCCAGATCAAGGTTGTGGTCGACACCGGCCTCGAATTCTCGATCATCATAACAAAAGAATCGTGTCATGATATGAGGCTTACCATCGGAAAAGAGGTCTTTGTGACCTTCAAGACCTCATCGGTTCAAGTCTATTATTAATCCCTTAAACCTGATAGAGCATAAAAGCGATCAAGATACCGCCCATGGCAAAAAACAGGAGAGCGGTTAAGATTTTTGCCATCCCCACCCTGCCCTCAGCCCACTTCGAAAGACTTTCAGACCGGACACCAAAATAAACAAGGACAAAAATCACTATAAGCGGGATAATAAAAAAGAGATTATAGAGAACCAGATAGCCGATGGCACTGATGCGGTATGTTGAAATCTTCGAGACGAAGAGTATGGTCGGAAGATAAACCTGTCCCGTGCAGAAAAGCTCCTGAAAGGCTATAAGAAAACCGATGGTAAACGAGGCAATAATAATATGGCTTGCTTTAGCCCTTTCCCTTATAGTCTCATGGATCTTCTTTTTAAATTTTGCCGGAAGTTGAAGCGTGATCTCCTTTGTCCTGCCCCTTTTAAAAAGGTAATAATCATAGAGACTTAAAAAACCGAGCGCAATAACAAAAAGAGCCATGGCAATCATCAGGATATTGACAACCAGAGGGATCACGGTCATGGCCTCTAAGAACTTCAAAAGCCCGAGACCGATAAGGAGATAAGCCAGGAAGTTGGCAAAAGAATAGGAGAGCCCGACCATTAAAACCTCTCGTGAACGCCTCCCGATAAAAGTGAGATAGGAGATAAAAAAAGCAAGAGTTGCCATGGCGCAGGGATTAATCCCGTCAATAAGACCGGCCAGGGCAATACCGTATACTCCGAAAGATTCGAACCGTGTGATGATTCTGTTTTTTGCCTCTTTTTTAAGGGTCTGCGGTATTTCCCACGGTTTCTTCGAGCCTTTATCCAGATACTTTTCTATCGCTTCTTCTAAATTTTTCCTCTTCAAATCGTCAAGCAGGAGAATATCATCTCCGACAATGATTCCAGGCGTTGCCAGTCTCTTTCTCCCCTCAATCCCGTAATGCTCTCCCAGAGCTTCATAGAGAAGTTTGGTATCCTCGTCCTTGATATCAAATTCTTTGACGATAAGACCCGGGTACTTTTTTTTCAGTATCCCCAGGTCATAAAAGACACGGTCGCATTCCCTGCATCCCTTTTTATAAAAATAGGCCAGGTAGACGTGATTTCCGGAAGGCTCTTTGGCCGATACCATTTGTTCCTCAAAAGGAACAAAGGCAACCCCTCCCTTTTTTTCATACTCTTTGATCACCTGCTCCAGCCGGGCTTCAACCTCTTTTTCCCCGCTTAAAAGATAATCGCCGATAACAACCACGGGTATCTTATTCTCTTCGTCTTTGTATCTTTCCTCAAGCGCAATCAGTTTTTCATAGTTTTTCATGTCGTTTATCTCGAACCGTTTCATTTGAAGATAATATTTTGATTCGAGAGGCGGCAAGACATTCTTCATGACCCGCTGGCACTCAGGACATTCCTCGGCATAGAAAAAATACATCTCGATTTTCGGGCCGGGCTGTCCGGACGCAGGAGAGATTAAAAGAGAAAAGAGAATAATGACTGATAACAGAACCGCAGCCTTTTTCAAATGAGCCCCTTATAAAACAACACTTTTAATAATTAGCTGAACTACAGGATTATCAGGGTCATTAGAATGGAAGTAAATGGATTTTTCTATCTTTCCTTTAAAACCGGAGGAGTCAAAAGACACCTTCAGTTCGCCTGTATCTCCCGGCTTTATCGTATCTGAGGAAAGGAGCACAGCTGTACAGCCGCAGGAAGTTCTTATTTTTTTCACTAATAAATCAGCGGTACCCGTGTTTTTAAAGTAAAAAACGGTGGAAACCTTTTTACCCTCTGTTATCGGGCCGAAATTATGAGATTTACTCAAAAAAACCGCTTTTGGCTTCTGCATTTCGTCTGCAAAAACAGCCAAACCCAAAAAAGATATCATGAATATTGCTGCAACGATTATATGAATCTGTCTTTTCATGGTAGTCTCCGCTCTTTTTCTGACCGGTCGTTATCCTTTCGCTGCTCCGGTTTCCTGCCGCATCAAAAGCACCGGCTTTTATTTATTAATATAGTTAATGTTATTGTAATAAAAAGGGGGTGAACTGTTTTTTATTTATAGCAGAAAAAAGGGGTTGTGTCATCAGAAAAAACGGGGGTAATAAAAGAGGAGGCAAATCATTTCTTTTTAGCAGGAACGTCCGCGCTTCCGAGAAGAACAATGAACTCCTTAAATATATCCATATCAAAGCTGCCGTTCATCTCCTCCAGCATGATCTTTACGGCCGGGAACGGATCCTCTGCCGAGGCATATGAACGATTGGTCGTGAGCGCATCAAACACATCTGCAATGCTTGTTATCCTTCCAAACAGATGGATGTTGTCCTTTTCCCGTCCTTCAGGATAGCCTTTGCCGTTGCATTTCTCATGATGCTGTAAAATGGCATAATAGGAGTTTTTTGGTATGATGCCTATGTCCCGGCATATCTCTTCACCCCAGAGCGTATGCTGCTTCATAAGTGCCCACTCCTCATCAGATAAAGGGCCGCATTTATTTAATACCCCCTTGTCAATCCTGCTCTTCCCGATATCATGCAAAATGGCCCCTGTTCCGAGCTCGCTCAACTCCTCTTTATCTTCTATCCCGATCTTATGCCCGATCCCGATGGAAAAGAGGCTGACATTAACGCAATGAGTATAGGTATAGTAATCATAGTTCACGAGGTTCAAAAAGTTATTGAATGCGTCTTCCTCGCTTGTGAGAAAATCGACCGTATGTTTTACAAGATCGATCGCTTTTCTTATCTCCTCGCCGGCCCTCTTCTCATCAAGCGCCTCTTCTATAAGATGCGTGGAATAAGAGTAGAGTATCTTTCCCCTTTTTTCCACGCTGGTACTCTGGTTGGTTAATATGGCCCCGAGATTTTTTTCAAGGTATTTGTCATACTTGTCTTTATCTTTAATATCGACATAGACGACATTAACGCTCGATTTCATCAGGTTTAATTTCTCTTTTTGTCCGAAAGGAAGCTCTTTGCTTCTGTAAAAGAGATAATTCCCGTTCATTTTGATGTAGACATCAAAATCGGTTACCTCATTTTCCAGCAAGCTCTCTGTCGGGATAACCATATATCCGTCTTGTTCATCGTAATAATCATCCATAAGATAAACACCTCTCTGTACACTAAAAAGTTTTCATATATTTTATCGGCATTTTTGTCAAGAACTTAAATCTTTTTATCATTGAAGGATTTAACTGAAACATGCAAAGGGAAGATAAGCGGCGGGAAATAAAAAAACATTATTGAAACTTCTTTTAAAAATCAATAATATCAATAAGATGCATGGCATAGATCGCATCTTTTGTCTCAAGCCTACCCTCTCTTGCCAGCTCATCAAGGTCGTCTTCAACCGCCTCAATAGTCCGTGAAGCATTGAGATACGCCGTTATCTTAAAGGCGTCTTCTCCTTTCAGCTCGAGAAGGATACCGATCTCTTCCAGGATTTTGCTGACTTCTCTCTTTTCCATAAACAAACTCTTTTGAAAGGTGATTGACAATCTCTTATCACAGGCTATAATTTATGTAAATAAATAATACTGAAAATATCTGAATCTTCAAAAGGGAGCTGAAAAATGGAATGTTCAAAAGAGAAAAACATGGACTTTTGCAACTGCAGTTATGAACCCTGCCCGAGAAAGGGCATTTGCTGTGATTGCATTCAGTTTCATCTCAAATCAAACCAAATCCCGGCCTGTTTTTTCGATGACAAAGCGGAAAGGGCTTATGACCGTTCGATTTCTTACTTTGTCAGCCTTCACAGCAAAAAAAAGTGAAACTTTTTTCAATAAAATATTTTTGTTTATCAAAATCAAGCCCCTTTTTTAAACATCTTACAAAGAAAATGCCTAAGATTTAGGCAATTTCCCTTCTTTTTCCATCAAAAAATCCCGTTCTAAAATTCTAATTCTTTACATTTCAATATGTTGACAACTTTGGTACGAATGTTGCCTTAGTATAAAAGCGTTTGCATGAACTAAATAAATCTTTTCAGAAAGGAGGACGCAGGACATCCAGTTTCAAAATGCAGCACAAAACCCAAGAAAGCCTCACATAAAACCAGACGAGCTGTTCAGAGTAAAGGCTTTTAATAAGAACCAATATTTTCACAATTTTTAAAGGGGGAAGAGATGAGATTTTTAAAGGTTTTAGTCCTGACGGTTTTTACTCTGTTTTCGGTTTTTCAGATGAATCTGAATGCAGAAGAGGACAAGGTATCCGGCAGTGCCTCTGTCGATATCATGAGTAACTATGTATGGAGAGGCCAGAAGTTAAGCGACGAGGTGGCCTATCAGCCTTCTCTCGACTTAAGCTACAAGGGCTTCGGCATGAATATATGGATGAACTACGATGATAAAACAAAGGAAGAGTCCGAAACAGATCTTACGCTGAGCTACAGCTATTCCTATAAATTCATCGGCCTTGAGGTGGGATATATCCACTACTCTCTTGACGGTGTTGAAGATACACAGGAGGTCTACGGTGGCGTGAGTCTTGATGTTCCCCTGAATCCTTCGGTGACCTATTACTATGACTACGATGTCGGTGACGGAGGGTACCTTCTTCTTGCAATCGGTGAATCCTTCAGCGTTAACAAGATGCTCGGCAAGATAAATATGGACCCCACTTCGACAATCAAAAGAGAAATCACATTGAATCTGGGCGCATCAGCCGGTATCAACCTTGATAACGAAGTTCTGGGATCCGACAGCAACGGGAAAAAATTCACCGATTTTTACGATGGAAATATTAATGCATCCCTTGATATACCAATCATTGATAAGATTTCGGTTTCTCCGATGATCGCTTACAGTTTTGCCTTGAGTAACGATGCAGAAACAGCCATTGAGGCTGTGAGTTTTGACAATGACGAAGAAGTTCTTTACGGCGGCATAGGCTTCTCATTTAGTTTCTAAATCGGAGCAATCAGTCGAATAAATAACCGCCGGCTGTTCATTTTTTAAATAAAAGCAGGAAGGAGGGAATTACATGAAAAAGATAGAATGTATTATCAAGCCCTTCAAGCTCGAAGAGGTCAAAGATGCCTTAAACGATCTGGAAATCCAGGGAATGACGGTAAGCGAGGTGAAGGGATTCGGGAGGCAGAAAGGACATACAGAACTTTACAGGGGAAGTGAATATGTTGTCGATTTTCTTCCTAAAGTCAAACTGGAAGTCGTGCTTAAAGACTCCATGGTAGAAAAAGCCGTAGAGACGATCGTCTCTTCCGCAAAGACCGGGAACATAGGCGACGGCAAGATATTTGTCACTTCCATCGATGAATGCATCAGAATCAGAACCGGAGAAAAGGGCGAGAGTGCCATATAAGCATGATTAAGAAACTTTCAACGAAAAGGAGGGAGAAATGTTGAAAAAACTGTTATGCAGCAAAAACCTATTATTGATATTTATGATGACGTTCATTCTTTTAAATGGTGCAACCGCCTTTGCCGCTGAGAAAGCACCTCTCAGCCTTGAAGCAAATGCAAAAGCAATAGAAGCCGTTCAGAAAAACGCCGATTTTGTCTGGACGCTCATGGCGGCTTTTCTGGTCTTTTTTATGCAGGCCGGATTTGCCATGGTCGAAGCGGGATTTACAAGGGCCAAGAATGCGATTAATATCCTGTTAAAGAACCTGATGGACTTTGGAATGGGAGCGATTGCGTTCTGGGCCGTCGGTTTTGGTCTCATGTTCGGTGCCACGAAAACCGGCTTTTTTGGAACATCGGACTTTTTCCTGGCTAGCCTGAACGGAGGAGCTGATCCGTGGGGTCTGGCTTTCTGGATGTTCCAGGTTGTCTTCGCGGCCGTAGCTGCAACAATCGTTTCCGGTGCCGTGGCAGAAAGAACAAAATTCGTGGCTTATCTCTTTTATTCCATAATCATCACCGCGTTCATCTATCCTGTTTTTGGAAGCTGGGCATGGGGAAGCCTTTATCACGGCGGAGGCTGGCTTGAAGCTCTCGGTTTTATCGATTTTGCCGGTTCAACTGTTGTTCACTCTGTGGGTGGATGGGCTGCCCTGGCCGGAGCGATTGTCCTCGGACCGAGACTCGGGAAATACGGGAAAGGCGGGGAGTCGATCCCCATACCGGGACACAATATGCCTCTGGCCGCACTCGGTGTCTTTATCCTCTGGTTCGGATGGTATGGGTTTAACCCGGGAAGCACAACAACAGCATCTATGGACATCGCCGGAATTGCCGTTAACACAACACTGGCAGGGGCTGCCGGAGCGGTGATGGCCATGATAACAGCATGGTTTAAGTTTAAAAAGCCTGATGTCGGTATGAGCCTTAACGGCGCTCTTGCCGGACTGGTCGGCATCACAGCCGGTTGCGCCAATGTAACTCCTTTAAGCTCTATCATTATCGGCCTGATTGCCGGTTTTATTGTTGTGATCGCCGTTGTCTTTATCGACAGAATAAGGATCGACGACCCTGTCGGAGCCATAGCGGTTCACGGTGTTTGCGGAGCATGGGGTACTTTTGCTGCCGGTCTGTTCAATATCGGCGGGACAAGCCTCACGATACTCGGCGTTCAGCTGGCCGGTATCGGGGCAGCCTTTGCCTGGAGTTTCACCGTCTCTCTGATTATGTTCAAGCTGATCGATATGACAATCGGCATGAGAGTAAGCCCTGAAGAAGAGATGCAGGGACTCGACTTCGGTGAGCATGGCACAAACGCTTATCCTGACTTCCAGATCACCACAATCAGGACTTAAGGAACTGATAGGCGTTTTTACAATGGATACTAAAAAAACAGTTTTATGGACTCAAAATACGCTAAAAAGAACGGCCTCCTGATCGAAAAGCAGGCTTAGGAGTGAAGCAACCCCCCTTTCTTCCTCCAGTGCTGGCAGAGAGCCCTTTATCTGCCAGCACGCCCCCCTATGAAAACGAGATGGCATTCATGCGAGGAAATACTCCATATAAAAAACAAGGGAAAAGTAATCGGTAAAGACTATAAAGGATGAGTTTGAAGATTTTGCCGGCTCTTATGCGGCTTATAAGATGGATAAAAAAGAATGAAAACGGAATCTCCCGTAAGGTATGACTTCTTCCAGTCTTTGAAAATTAACACCTCAAGAAAAATCGTTGCAGAGAACTTGCGTTAGGAGCTACGACTTTACGATGCAGTCCTGTTTTAATCTATTTTTGATCTTTGCCTTTTCCTTACACAAATCCTGTATCGATATATCTCCCATAGCCTTGAGAATCTGGTCCCCCAGTTTCTTCCATATCATCCGGGTCACACATTCATCGAATTTGTATTGATCACAGAAACCATTATCGTCGTATTTCAGGCAGTCAACAATATGCATATTTTCTTCCGCGGCCAGAAGGACATCCTTTATGCTAATCTTTTCAGGGTCTTTGGCGATAAAATATCCCCCTCCGGGCCCCCTGACGCTCTTCACGACCCCGGCTCTTCTCAGCCTGACAAAAAGCTGCTCCAGATAATTAAGAGAAATCCCCTGTCTCTCTGAAATCTGCGATAACGGCATCGGCTGGTCTTTAGAATGGGTGGCCAGCTCTATCATTGCCCTGACAGCGTATCTACCCTTTGTCGAAATCTTCACCTTGATTCCCTTTCTTGGGTATTAAATGATCTGAAGTTCCGCCTCTCTTACCGAATCCTTATTGATGTCAAAAGCCCTGATCAGAGGATCTTCTTGATCCTCTAAGGAAATAATGACATATAAGGTCCCCGGGAACAAGGGCAAATCTGATTCGGGCCAGTGTGCCTTTTCTATATCTGTCTTGGAAGGATAAGCCTCGGTATGGGGGTGCGAGTGGTATATTCCAATCAACTCATTTTTCTTTTCTCTCATATCCTTCTGGGATGCAAGAAGTTCCTTTGGATTCATAAAATATGTTTTTCTGCTTTTATCGTCGTTCCCGATCATATAAAACTCAGAAACTTGCTTATCCTGCCCGGATAAGAGGCCGCAACACTCGCATGGATACTCTTTTTTTGCATGATCAATGATCTTTTCAATGATGAACTTCGGGATGGTTACCACTATCTCCAGAAACCTTTCGATTATTCTATGATATCTCCTTCAATCGGATCAATCCTCACACCCTTCTTTTTCAGGGATTCCAGAGCTTTTTCGATCTCTTCGCTGTCTCCCGTGATTTCCAGATCAACCCAGCCCGTATTCTCAGTCACATTAGCCCTTCTGATATTCGTAACCACTTTGAACTCGTGACCTATTTCGTAAATAATGGGCCTTTTTATTGTATCGCCGGGAAATGTCAAACGAACTTTTATATTGGGCATCTTAACGTTTCCTTTCTTTTTTGAACAATATAATATCCTTCTTCGGCTCCCAAGTCAACCAGGCGCTGTCGTTCTTGAAAATCTCCTCAAACGATCTACCGGCCTCCTGCTATTGCCGGTATGATAGATATCTCATCTCCGTCATTTATCTTCGTATTTTCTCCGTCGAGAAATCGGATATCTTCTTCATTAAGATAAATATTGATGAATCTTCTAAGTGACCCACCGTCATCAAAAAGTCTTTCCTTTAAACCGGAAAACTGTTTTTCCAGGTCTTCCAGAACCTCTTTTATACTGCTGCCGTTTGCTGTAACTTCGCTTTGATTATTTGTGAGACTTACAAGCGGACTCGGAATTCGAACTTGAACTGCCATAAATCAATCCTCCCTGCTGTTAAAGATTTTTTGAAAAGAAGTCAGGCTCGGCTCAATAATCGTAGGTTTCCCGATCTTATCGGCCACTGCCTCCTGGGTCTTCAGACCGTTTCCTGTGATTGAAATAACCGTTAGTTCATCTTTTTTGATACGGCCCTGTTCAATAAGCTTTTTGGTAACGCTGACCGTCACACCGCCGGCAGTTTCTGTAAATACGCCTTCTGTTTTTGCCAGAAGCTTCATCCCTTCGACAATCTCTTCATCGGTCACATCTTCTCCATATCCCCCGGTCTCCGTTACGGTTTTGATTCCATAATATCCGTCAGCGGGGTTACCGATGGCGATCGATTTCGCAATCGTATTCGGTTTGACAGGCTTGATGAATTCCCTTCCCTCTTTAATAGCGGTTGTAACCGGGGAACAGCCTGTGGCCTGGGCGGCAAATATCTTGGTTTTTACTTTACCGATCAGTCCTAAATCTTCAAATTCTTTAAAAGACTTCCATACCTTCGTAATCAGAGAGCTCCCTGCCACAGGAACAATAATATTATCCGGGGCCTTCCAGCCAAGCTGTTCTGCGATTTCATAGCCGTAGGTTTTGGAACCGTCACCGTAAAAAGGACGGATATTGATATTGACAAAGGCCCAGTTGAAGTTTGCGGCGATCTCACTGCAAAGACGGTTCACATCGTCATAACTCCCTTTGATGCCGACAAGATTGGTTCCGTAGATTAATGTTCCCAGAATCTTTCCGGCCTCCAGATCCGAGGGAATAAAGATATAACTGTCAAGTCCTGCCTCGGAAGCATGGGCCGCCACCGAATTGGCCAGGTTTCCCGTTGATGCACAGGCAACAACATCGAATCCGAATTCTTTGGCCTTTGAAACCGCAACAGCGACCACCCTGTCTTTAAAGGAAAGGGTGGGATGACTGACGCTGTCATTCTTAATATAAAGATTATTGACGCCCAAGACATCGCCCAGGTTTTTAGCCTTAAAAAGAGGTGTGAATCCGACATGATGTCCGACCGTCGGTTCTTCGTCCAGGGGCAAAAGTTCTTTATACCTCCACATGCTTTTCGGTCCCTTCTCAATCGATTCTCTGGAAATCACTTTTTTTATTTTCGCATAATCGTAAACTATCTCCAGGGGACCGAAGCAGAATTCGCAGACATGAACCGGCTCTTTGGGATATTCCCTTCCGCATTCTTTACATTTCAGGCCTAATACATAACCCATATGTCTCTCCTTTCTCAGGTATGCCGTGAGCAACTCCCAGTCAAAAAAAAAGCCCTTTCCTGAAATGAGAAGGGGCTTTATCAAACACTTATCTTCTCATCTCTCAAGGTTTCACCTTGAAGGAGTTAGCACCGACCATCCTCATTTTCTGAGGATCGGTTGCTGTGGCTTCAAAGGGCCTGTCCCTCCACCACTCTAGATAAGAATGTAACTTAACTTGTAATTGATAACATACCCAAAAATTGTTGTCAAGATTAAAAATCTTTATTTTTCATACTTTTCTTTTTCGCATGATATTTCTTCATATAAATCTGCAAAAACAATAACAAATACCTGAATAAGATAAGCTATCTTTCAAAACTATTGACAATCCCAAATCCCCGTGATAATTTTTGAACCTGTCAGCCCCCTTTTTTATGATAAAGGAAAGATAAAAATGACAGGTATCATCCTTGCCGGCGGAAAAAATAAAAGGATAGGACAGAATAAATCGTTCCTCAAAGTAGGAAACAGAACGATTATTGAAAGAGTTGTTTCTACCCTGTCAAAAATCTTCAATGAAATCATCATCATCTCGAATACCCCTGAACCCTACCGCTCTTTTGGCCTTAAAATCTACTCAGACATGATACCGGGAAAGAATTCCCTCGGTGGAATTTATACAGGGCTGAGCGTATCTTCGTCCCAGCATAATTTCTTCGTAGCATGCGATATGCCGTTTCTCAATGAAAACCTGATAAAATATATGGCAGAATCGATAAACGATTCAGATATTGTCATTCCGAAAACAAAAAAGGGCTATGAGCCTCTTCATGCTATCTATTCCAAGAGCTGTATCCCTTTTATAAAGAAACAGATCGATCAGAATCAATTGAAAATTATCGATTTTTTCCCTTATGTTACTGTCAAAAAGATAGAAACAGGAGAAATCGATATCTGCGGCCCTGAGCATACTGCTTTTTTAAATCTCAACACAGAACAGGACCTGCTGGATGCACAGGCAATCTCAGAATCCCTTGATAAGGAATAAAATATGATTCCCATTGTATCTATTGTTGGCAAATCAAACAGCGGAAAAACGACATTGCTGGTAAAGCTCATCCCGGAGCTCAAAAAAAAGGGTTATAAAGTAGCCACGGTAAAACATGATGTTCACGGCTTTGAAATCGATCAAGAAGGCAAGGATACATGGAAACATGCAAAGGCAGGAGCTGATGCCGTGATTATCTCTTCCCCCAAAAAGCTGGCCATGATCAAGCGTGTGGACGAGGAGTATTCTCTGGACAGGTTAGAATCTTCGGTGATCAGCGATGTTGATATTATTCTTTCAGAGGGCTACAAGAAGGCGGACAAACCCAAAATAGAGGTTTTCCGCTCCGAGGTTCACAAAGAACTTTTATGCACGAAGGATGACAACCTTATTGCCATTGCCAGCGACAGAAAATTCGACAGGGGTGTGCCCTGTTTTGATATCAACGATGCCAGAGGACTGGCCGACCTTTTGGAAAAGACCTTTCTGAACAGGAAAGAAGAGTAGCGGAAAGCGGGACAACAGCTAAAAAACCTTTTTTCTTAAAGACCTACGAAATCGTGACGAGGAGTTTTTATGTTTTTATATTATTATGCTATGCTCATCATTATCCTTTTGACCCTCATTTTCGGTCCTCTCTCGCTCATATCCTCTCTGTTCGATAAGAAAGGAAAGCTTCAACATCTCTGTGCCCGTTGCTGGAGCCGGTTCATTTTAAAACTTACCGGTGTCAAAATAGAAATCGAGGGTCTGGAAAACCTTGCCTGCAGAGGTCCCGTTATTCTTATGTCCAACCACCAGAGTCTCTACGATATCCCCGTTCTCTTATTATCCATCCCTTTTCAATTCGGATTCCTGTCTAAAGAATCCCTTTTTAAAATCCCGCTACTCGGATGGCATATGTCCAGAGCCGGATATATCCCGATTGACCGAAGCGACAGCAGGGACGGTGTTAGAAGTCTTCTCGAAGGGGTTCAAAAGATAAAGGGAGGGAAATCGGTGGTAATATTTCCGGAAGGCACGAGGAGTCTTGATAATAAAATCGGTCTCTTCAAGCTGGGCGGTTTTGTAATGGCTATCAAGGCGGGCATCCCCATTATCCCCATTACCATTAACGGCAGCGGCAAAGTCATACAGAAAGGGGAAAAGAGGTTCTCCCCAAACACAATCAAAATCATCATCGGTTCCCCGGTTCCGACCGAAACATACACTTCAAAAGAAAAAAAGATACTCGCCGACAAGATAAAAGAGAAAATGTTAAAAAACTGGTATCCTGACTTGAACCTCTAAGCAAAATCTTATGCCATAGGATTCAACCTTGGAAAAAGAAGAGAGAGCAAGACCCCGTCTTTTAAAAAAATTCATTATTGCGTTTTCAATAATCCTCTTTATAACCGCTATCATATATCTTCCTAAACTTATTCCAACCGATCAATTCAAGAATATCATTGTGAACAGGCTGAAACAGGCTGTGCCAAAGCAGGTGAGCCTGGGCAATATTTCGATTACATGGCTGGGGCATATCAAAATCGACAATGTCGCCATAAAAGAAAAGCCTGATTCAAAGCCGATCATCCGGATCAAAACCCTTGATATCGATATAAAGCTTACCGCCATCCTCAAGAAAAAACTCTTGATACAGGGCATGGAGCTGGTCGAACCCGAAATCAGCATCAATCAATACAGTGAAGCCGAATCGAATTTGCTCTTCCTGACAAAACCCTCGTTCCTTTTTATTTCAGAACTCACCATAAAAAACGGCTCATTAAAATATAAAGACCTGTCCGGAAAAAGCCTTGAATTGCAAAAAATCGATATGCATGCATGGCACGACGATATCAGCAGTCCTGTACATTATAAAACCGCTTTTGAAATAGTCGATTATGCGAAACCTGCAACAATTAAAAGCGAAGGGAAAATCCTTCTCTTTAAAGACGGTCAATTCGATATCAAAAATCTGTCAGCCCAGTGCAAACTCTCCTTTGAAGAGCTTGATATCTTCGGACAGTTAAAGCAGGATTTTTTTAATAACCCTTTTAGCCCCGACATCAAAAGAGCAAAAGGCCAGATCAGTATCGATCATGACGGCTCAGGAAATATAAGAGGTCTCGGAAAAATCGATATGGAAAGTTTCGTTCTTAAAGAAAAAATATTTCAAAATACAGAAACAGTTATAAAGGATATATCATGTGATTTTGATCTTTCTTACACACCCTCAAAAAAGAGACTCGGCTTTAAAAGATTTACTGCTAAAACAAAAGAGGTCTCATTGACACTCACCGGGACAGTAAACAGGCTGGGTAAAAAACCCTTTATCGACCTTAAGCCGTCTGTCGAGTATACTGCCGATCATCTTGAACACAACTCTTCCCGCTTTTATGTCCGCGGCAGGACACTCTCAAATCTCCATCTTAAAGGGAATACTGACAATCTTCTCATTAAGGGAACAACCTACCTTTCTTCGGCACAATTCTTTCACAAAGACACCCTCATCAAAGAACAGGGGGAGAAAATCACGGTCGATTATCAGCTGAGGGCAGAGGGAAAAGACCTGATTATTGAAGATATTGTTTTATCTTCCGATCTTTTCAAAGCAAACGCCAAGGGAAATATTTCCGATTTCAAGAAATCTCAGGAACTCAGTCTGCATATTCTGCTCAATGGCGACAGTGCTAAGATTCTTCATAAAACAGGAGAGCATAAATTTATCATCAAAGGCCCTTTTAAAAACAGTGCTTTTATAAAGGGGAACAGAAAAAACCTGGAAGTAAAAGGAAGCCTTAACCTGAACAATACAGAGATATCTTATGATAAAACTACAATCAAGCCTCTTGAAGAGGAGATGAGGCTGAACTATGAAGCCAGCTTTATTGATAACATATTTTTAATCAGTGAAATAGATATTTTGTCCCTCGATAAAACCGTGCAGATAAAAGGCAAAATCATTCCCGACAAAGGAAGTATTATCTTCGAAAACACCCGTTTTCGCTCAAAAGAGAAAGAACGTGATATACTGATAGACGGAACGATCGCTTATGCTCCTGATACGATTTCCACCCAAAACCTGCATTTATCCATTAAAGAAAACCCCTTTATTCTATCAGCCGTGATTCATGACTACGGATCAAGGCCGGCAATTCATTTCAATTTAAAAGGAGAGGAGATTCATTTGAAAGACCTCTCTAATGCTTCTCCATCACCACTGTCTATTCAAGACCTTATGAGCCGCCTCCAGGAGAGAAAAACACGCTATCTTTTTAAAAGCAGTATCAGCGGAAAACTGGATATTGAGGATCTCTATCTCGGGAATTATCATCTAAGCAATGTTAATGGCGAAACGCTTTTTGAGAATGGAATCTATAGCATTGAAGATTTGCAGTTCGGGTTTAATAACGGTTCGGTTCTCATCAATTCCTCAATCGATATTAACGGAAAACAGCCGAAACTAAAATTCAGCATGGACATGAAAAATCTAGAGGCAGGAAAAAACCTGAGACCGATTATCAACGAAATATTCCCACACCTTCATATATCAAAAAAGGTCGGTTCCAAGATTGTCTTTACGGGATACGGAAGCAGCAGAGAAGAAATAATCAAAACTCTCCAGGGGCATTCCCGGACAACCATTACAGAAGGATATATCAAGGGAAGGCCTGCACCGCCATACCTTACGGTTCTTTTTCCCTTTCTTCTGTCCTCAGAATACTCTTTTAAAACAGGTGAGATAACAAGCAATATCAAAAACGGGAAATTGTACACCAATATGACTTTTAAAGGCGGTAATTTTGATTTCTATGTTTTCGGGACAGAAGATATTCTGAAAAATGAGGTCGACTATACCTTCGGCGTAGACCTGATTTCAAGCTTTAAACTCAATGTTGTCAAAAAAACAATTCCGGAATCGCTCTCAAACAATACAAACATCGACATCGCCTATATTAAGGGTAATGAGGACAATCCGACGGTCTATTTTCTCCAGCCGAATGTTAACCTGATCAACAAATCGTTAAAACGGCTTTTCAATCTGCGTGAGAGGTAGAGATATATTTCTTGTTTAATGACATGTGAATGTTTTATTGTTTTTTAGCAGCTCTGCTTGACAAACTCTGGATATGAAAGTATCTATATGATTGTGATAATAATAAAGAAAAAAATCGATGAATAAAATGACCTTTATCAATAAACTGAAAATAATCTTTGTTTTTTGTTTATGTTTATGGCTTCTATTCCCCGGTTCTCTCCTTGCAAAAAAAAGGATCACGATCGATAGCCGTCTCAATATGACGATTCTCTCTGGCATCGATAAAGTGAACAGGGGCGAGTATGAAGAGGCCATGAAGCTCTTTAAGCAGGTTATTGAGCAGGACAAAGAAAGCCCTCTGGGCTATTTCTATACAGCCGCTGTTTATGAAGTTCTGATGCAGAATTACAGGAACAGGTCTTTTAACAAGAAATTCAATTTCTATATTAACGGGGCCATTGAAAAGGGAGAACAACTGGCTAAAAAATACCAGAACGATGAATTGCTCTATTTTTATCTGGGCGGGGCATACGGATACCGTGCAATTGACCGGGGTGAAGCGGGCAACTGGTTCGGCGCGTTTGTTGACGCGGTAAAAGGCGCCGAGTACCTGGAAAAGGCAATAGAGATAAATCCGACCTTGTATGATGCCTATTACGGTTTTGGTGTTTATAAATACTGGAGGAGCGTTAAATCGAAGGTTCTCTGGTTCCTTCCCTTTTTTACCGATGAAAGGCAGGCGGGAATCAATGACATCAGGCTGGCAATCAGCAGGGGGCAATACGCCCAGAATGAAGCAATAGTAGTGCTGGCCGGAATCTACCGCAATGAAAAAGACTACCATGCCGCCCTTGAATTAACCGAAACCTTATTAGCAAAATATCCTGACAGCATCCATACCCTGAGATTGAAAGGAATAATTCTGGTTGATCTGGAGAGGTGGACTGAGGCCGCTCAAATTTTTGATAAACTGCAGGGGCAGTTAAAGAATGACACCTGGAGGTCACCCGAAACCGAGATGGAGATTGAATATTACATAACTCTTATTCACCTGAAACAGAAAAGGATAATAGAGTACAAAAAAGGATGCAAGAGACTGCTTGAGTTAAAGGAAAAAGTGAGAAGGCAGCCTCACAACGACACGATAGCCCAGATGATAAAAGATATCGATGTCTTATGCAGAGTCCCTGAACCTGAGCCAGAGGGTGATGCTTAGCCGTATCACACCCATTTTATCTTCTTTCCCAGAAAACCCTTTGTCTGGATCCATCCGTTCTCGAGTCCATATTTCTCAAGAAGCAAAAGCGCTTCATCATATTCCCGTTTCCTGACCTTCTTATTTAACTCATTTATTTTTAATGCTTTGTGTGCCGGAAAGTACTGGCTCATCAGGCTGATATATGTCTCTTTTGAAACCGTTGAAGAGATGAATCTCAAAATCTCGTCGGTTCCGGCAATTCGGTTCGGAAGGATAAGATGCCTGATAATGAGCCCCTTTTCGGCTATCCCGTTTTCATCAATGACCAGTCCCCCCACCTGTCTTTGCATCTCCAGAACAGCCTTTCTATTAACTTCAGGATAACCGGAAGCCAGCGAGTACTTCCTGGCAAGTTCCTCGTCCGCATACTTCATATCAGGCAGGTAGATATCGACAATTCCTTCCCAGAGCTTTAAGGTTTCTATCGTTTCGTACCCTCCGGAGTTAAAAACAATCGGAACATCGAGTCCGTCCTCAAGCGCCATAAGGAGAGATTTAAGGATCATGCGGGTCTGATGTGCCGCGGTGACGAGATTGATGTTATGAACCCCTTTTCCAAAGAGCCAGAGCATCATCTCGGCAAGTTTTTCCGTTGTCACAACATTACCGTGCCTGAGCTGGCTTATGGGATAATTCTGACAGAACACACAGCCCATCGTGCAGGATGTAAAGAACAGTGTCCCCGAACCTCTTTCTCCTGAAATGGGCGGCTCCTCTCCGCCGTGGATCTGATGGCTCGCTATCATCAGGTCTTTCCCCAGCCCGCAAAACCCCTTCTCATCTTTCAGCCGGTTGACACCGCATTTTCTGGGGCAGAGAGAACAGTTCTCCATTAGCTGATAAGCTATGTCAATACGTGTCCTGATAAGAGCGATCTTTCTCTCTTGTGACAAACTCTTCTCTCCAAACTGATTGAGAAAGATTTATTTTAAAGAAATGCGTAGCGAATGACAAACAAAACCGCAAAGAAATGGATCAGCCAGTGCGCCTCTTTTCCCCTGCCTGTAACAAGTTTCAGCAGAGAGTAGGAAATGAAACCGAAGGCGATCCCCTCTGTTATGCTAAAGGTCAGAGGCATGATGATTAATGTCAAAAAAGCCGGGATCGCCTCTGTGTGGTCGTCCCACTGTATCCTGGAGGTCGCTCTCAGCATGATACTCCCGATGACAATAAGAACAGGAGCTGTCACAGGGTATAAGATATGCCCCTTTGTAACCTCAAAACCCCCGCCTATCATCTTTGCAAGGGGAAAAAAGAAGAGAGAAAGAATAAAGAAAAGCGCGGTAACCACATTGGCAAGACCGCTCCTCCCGCCTTCGGCAACACCGGCAGTGCTTTCGATATAACTGGTAACGGTTGTCGTTCCTAAAAGGGCCCCTTCCACGGTTCCGATGGCATCGGCAAGCAGGGCCCCTTTAGCTCTCGGCAGCTTTCCGTCTACCATAAATCCGGCCTCCTGGCTCACACCGATAAGCGTTCCGACCGTATCAAAGAGGTCTAAAAAGAAGAAGGTAAAAATAACCGTGATCAGACCGAGGTCAAAAGCCCCCAGTATATCGAGCTTAAACAGTGTCGGCACAATGGATGGCGGCTTGCTCATCAGCCCGTGATACTCGACTATTCCTAACGGAAATCCCAGGAGAGCCGTGGACAGAATGCCAAAGAGAATGGCACCCCTGACCTTGAGGGCCAGTAATACGGCTATCAAAGCTACACCGAAAAGTGAAAGAAGCACAGGAGGGCTTTTTAAATTCCCCAGAGTCACCAGCGTTCCGGGACTGTCAACCACAAGGCCGGACCATTCCAGCCCGATAACAGCGATCAAAAGGCCGATACCCACAGCAATGGCATTTTTCAGTGAATCCGGAACCGCTTCAATAATCATCTCCCTGAATCCGAAAAAAGAGAGGATAATAAAGATAAAGCCGGAAATAAATATGGCTCCGAGAGCGCTCTCCCAGGGGATTTTCATTCCGACGACCACGGTCAGAGCAAAGAAAAAGTTGTGCCCCATGGCCGGTGCAAGAGCAATCGGATAATTCGCAAGAAAAGCCATGAGAAGCGTAGCAATAGCGCTTGCAATGCATGTGGCAACCATAACAGCCCCGAAATCCATTCCCGCCATTGAGAGAACAGCGGGCTGAACAAAGATGATATAGGCCATGGTCATAAACGTTGCAGTCCCGGCACGAACCTCTGTCCTGACATCAGTATGCATTTCCTCTAACCTGAAAACCCTGTTCAAAAAGGACGTCATTGCTCCCCCCTAGCGTTTGTTGATATTTTTTCATACTAAATCATTTTTTTACACGTATTAAAATACAATAAATAACTTATTAAAAAAACAAATACTTGCAACATTAAAAGGCTGCCAAGCAAAGTACGCTGAGCCATGCAGACTGTTCCTTTCTATCAAAAAGACAGGACTTCGTCAACAGGTTTTTGCGGTTTTATCTGATACTTTTCAATAGAATTGTCGTGAAAATTATTGTATGTTATATTAATAAAATCGGATCAGCATAATATACATGTTAACATAATGATTCAATTAAACCATGTCTCGTAAAATACTTATCATTGAAGATGATAGAGATATTGTTCATCTTTTAAAGGTTCACCTTACTGAAGCAGGATATGAAACGACCGAAGCCTGTGACGGAAACACCGGGCTTGAGCAGGCAACCTCAGGCTCTTATGACCTTATCATTCTCGATTTAATGCTTCCCGGTATAGACGGATTGGACATATGCAAGCGTCTCCGTGAACAATCATCCTACATCCCTGTTTTAATGCTCACCTCCAAGTCAACAGAACTGGACCGGGTTCTTGGTCTCGAAATAGGGGCTGACGATTACCTGACAAAACCGTTCAGCATAAGAGAGCTGATGGCACGCGTTAAGGCCCTCTTCAGGCGTATGGAGGGACTCCGGTCAAAATCCGATTCAGATGAACAGGAAACAATAAGAGCCGGTGATCTTGTCATCGATACTGAAAAGCGAAGTGTTACATTAAAAGGAAAACCTGAACATGTAACCGCAAAGGAATTTGAGCTTCTTCTCACGTTTGCTAAAAATCCCGGCCGGGTTTACACCCGCTCCCAGCTGTTGAGCCTGGTCTGGGGATATAAATATGAAGGTTATGAACATACGGTTAACTCTCATATCAATCGTCTCAGGACAAAAATCGAGAAAGACCCGAACAATCCCCGGTACATACTCACTGTCTGGGGTGTCGGCTATAAGTTTTCAGACGATTGTGAAAAGTTAGAATAATGCTAAAAACTATTTATGGAAAAATAACGGCTATCCTGTTATGTCTTTTCTTGCTCATAGGACTTTTGTATGTATTCATTACCTTCTTTGTCACAAAGCTGTATATTCAGGAGGTTGACCAAAGGCTATACCATAGTCTGGCAGAGTATCTGGTCTCAAAGAACACCTACATGAAAGAAGGTAAAATCAATGAAAATGCGCTTGAGGAAAGCTTCAAAATGCTCATGCATATCAATCCGACTATTGAGCTTTACCTGCTCGATGCTCAGGGAAAAATCTTATCTTTTTCCGCTCCAGCAGAAAAGATAAAGAGAAAACAGGTTTCTCTTGAACCGTTAAAAAATTTTCTGGGTGAGAGAACCTCTTTACCGATACTGGGAGACGACCCCCGTGACCCTGACAGAAAAAAGGTCTTTTCTGTATCCCCTCTTCCCCTAAAAGGCCCTGTTGAGGGATATCTTTATATTATCCTCGGCGGTGAATCATACGATTCAATTGCTCAAATCCTCCAGAAAAGCTATATCCTACGTTTAAGTATCTGGATTGCAATCGCCGGCCTTCTCTTTGTTTTCCTTACAGGGCTTCTCCTGTTCAGCTTTTTGACGCGCAGGCTGCGAAAGCTTACAACGGCGGTGGAAAGTTTCAAAGAGAGCAATTTTAACGAACCGGCAGCATTATCAGGATTCTTTGACAAACATCCTGGCGATGAAATCGACAGGCTCGGCATGGCTTTCAGTCAAATGTCAGACCGTATCATTGAACAGTTAAATAAAATAAAAGAGGTAGACAGCCTGCGCCGGGAATTAGTGAGCAACGTTTCTCATGACCTCCGGACACCCCTTACCTCCCTCCATGGATATCTCGAAACCCTGTCCATAAAAGGAGACAGTTTGTCTCCGCAGGAACAGAAGAAATACTTAACAATTGCGATAAAGCATTCTGAGAGATTGAGGAAACTCATCGCAGAGCTCTTTGAGCTCGCCAAACTCGATTCGCAGGAGGTAAAACTGACCTGTGAGCCGTGTCACCTCGGTGAGTTGTTACAGGATATCCTGCAAAAAAATCAGATAACAGCAGAAAAGCAGAAAATAAACTTTCAAACAGAACTTCCAGAGAACCTTCCCTTTGTTTTTATTGACATCGGACTTATTGAAAGAGCCATACAGAATCTTATAGACAATTCTCTCCGTTACACCCGGGAAGGCGGTACTGTCACCATTTCTCTTCTTCCTGAAGAATCCAGGATCACCGCTAAATTTTCGGATAATGGCTATGGAATCAGCGAGGAAGACCTTCCTTATATTTTTGATCGTTATTATAGGGCTAAAAAAGATGATTCTGCCAGCGCAGGGCTCGGACTTGCTATTACCAAAAGGATTTTGGAGCTTCATGGTTCAGGCATCAAAGTACAAAGCGAGTTGAACGTCGGCACGACCTTTATTTTCAGCCTTCCCCTTTGCAGTAAGGACTCATACCAAGACAAAGAATCCCTCTAACAAGCTTTTTACCCAAAATCCCCCTTTTTATTTCGTTATAAAAAAATGACTATTCTGTGATGGTTTTGTGAACTTTTTCATCTATCTTTTATGATAGAGAATTAGAAAGGGGGTGAACTCTTTTAAGAGCAAAGGATGATGCGGCTTATGTTTCCAAAATTTTTCAAAGGAGCATCTAGAATGAAAAAAATGTCTGTAGCAACCGGGGTAATGAGCTTCCTTGTTTTGTTGGCGCTTTCTCTTGGAGCCGGCTTTGCAGAAGGAGCAGAAAAAATGATGGATAAAGGCACGACTGTGAAAGAGGGAGAGATGATGATGGAAAAGGAGACCGGGATGAAGAAAGAAGGCGACATGATGAAAAAAGAGGGTGACATGATGAAAAAAGAAGGCGACATGATGAAAAAAGAAGGCGACATGATGAAAAAAGAGGGTGACATGATGAAAAAAGAAGGCGATATGATGAAATAATACTCAGAAAAGAACTTCCTGCAACTGTCTTCAATATGAAGACAATTGCAGGAAAAATAAAAATAGAGGGACCCATGTATAAACCAAATCTTTCAAAAAAAAATATATTTCTTGTTTTATTTTGTATCTTTTTCGTTACAATAGCAGTACAGGTACCTTTTGCCGCAGACAATGAAAAGAAAGCCATATTCGGTGTCGCCTGATACGACGTAGGTAAAGCAGCCCTGGAAGGGCTGGAAGGCATTAGAAAAATTGAAAAGGGATTTTATGGTTCCACGGAGATAAACACGGTCTACTATGACCCTTCAAAAATCACTATTGGAGAAATGGAGAATCATTTAAAGAAATCAGGAACATATAAAAGGACTATTAAAGTAAATTGATTTTTATAAAAAGACAAAAACCGTTTCTTGTTTTCAGAAGAATTAACAATCATATTAATAACATATAGAGGAGGTAAAACATGTTTACCAAATTCTTTCAGGTATCGGTTTTATTGTTTGCCCTGTTCTTTACAGGCAACACGATTTCTGCCGAGACAATGTTAGAAAAAGCGACGTTTGCCGGGGGCTGTTTCTGGTGCATGGAACACCCCTTTGAAAAGCTTGAAGGCGTTAAGGATGCAATATCAGGCTACACAGGCGGGCACAAAGAGAACCCGACATACAAAGAGGTCTCATCCGGAACAACCGGTCACCTGGAAGCCGTTCAAATCCTATATGACCCTTCTAAAATAACCTACAAAGAGCTTCTCGATGTATTCTGGAGACAGATCGATCCTACAGACGCTTACGGGCAATTCGTGGACAGAGGCGAACAGTACAGGTCAGCTATCTTTTACCATAACGATCAGCAAAAACAGCTGGCAGAGGCATCAAAAGAAGAGCTGAACCGCTCCGGCAGATATGAAAAGCCGATTGTCACAGAGATTATCAAAGCCTCAACGTACTACAATGCTGAGGACTATCACCAGAACTACTATAAGACCCATACGTTTCGATATAAATATTACCGCTCCCGATCGGGACGGGATAAATATTTAAAGAAAATATGGAGAGAAAAAATGGAGAGCAAGGTGTCCAAAGAAGAGCAGACAAAATATGCCAGCTTTAAAAAACCCTCAAAAGAAGAGCTGAAAAAGACTCTGACATCGTGGCAATACAAGGTGACGCAGAAGGACGGCACGGAAAGAGCCTTTAGTAATGAATACTGGGATAATAAGAAGGAAGGCATCTATGTCGATATTGTTTCCGGAGAACCGCTTTTTAGTTCGCTCGACAAATATAAATCCGGGACCGGATGGCCGAGCTTCACCAAACCTCTTGAGCCGTCACATATCGTTGAAAAGGAGGACAGAAACCTTTTTTCGGTGCGGACAGAGTTGAGAAGCAAATATGCGGATTCTCATCTTGGGCATGTCTTTAATGACGGGCCTGCACCCACAAGGCTTCGGTATTGTATCAACTCGGCCGCCCTTCGTTTTATCCCGAAGGAAAATCTTGAAAAAGAGGGGTATGCTAAATACACGAAGCTTTTCCAAAAATAAAAAAATTATTACACGGAAAATCTGACATTTGTAAGAAACAGTTATCAACCTAACACTATCCTTTCATAAAAAAGCCTGTTCAAACGAACAGGCTTTTTTCGATGTGCAGACATCTTCCCGTTTATGCAAAACATTGACAAAAGACAAATTCTTTACTATTTTAATTAAGAATACGATACTATTGAAAAAAAAGATTACCCAGGTCATCAATGATTGCAGGAAAAGGGCATGTTCTATGAAACGAATCAGGATTCTTCTCTACAACCAGGTCGGCCACTACCCTCTTGAAGCTATGGAAGACGGCGTCCACCCTGAAAGCCTCACAGAACAGCTCGATTATCTTGTCAGTCAGGACTTCCGCATTGTAAGCCTTGATCAAGCCCTGTCTTATATGGAAGGGAAAGAAGATCTTCCCGAAAAGTCTATTGTTATAACCATTGACGGCGGGTACGCTGATGCTTATTCCCAGGCTCTACCCATACTTGAACAATATAACATCAAAGCAACCTTTTTTATTGCCCCCCGGCTTATCGGCAAGAGCCGTCTCATCAAGGGCCACGCTCTGCCCTGCATGACCTGGGACCAGGTAAGAAGCCTTATGGACAAAGGAATGGGTATCGGTCATTACGGCTGTGATGGAAAGGCTTTTAAGAAGGTACCGAAAGAGGCAGCTGAAGAAGACATAGAAGGTTCAAAACCGCTCTTTGAGAAATTTCTGAATACCCAACCGCCGTACTACGGCGTATTTGAAGGAACCCCAGAACCAGACACCGTTGAGCTGTTAAAGAAGCACGGTTACAGGGCTATGTTTACAAAATGCCCGACCAAGCAGCGCCTCAGTCATTTTTCGATAAGCCGTATTCAAAGTGATGATGATGATTTCAATATTTTCTTAGTAAAGACCTCCAAAAGCTATCTTCAATTTAAAGATTCCCGTTACTGGAAACAGATCAGGAAGTATCATTTAGCAAAAGCATTCCATCGCTTATCTGAATTTTATAACAGGTTCGCCGTCAATAACCGGAAAGTATAGCCATTTAATAAAGATAAGAATGTCGATAAGCAACGGGAATCGAGACAGTTCATAGAGAGAGCCTCAGTTTAAAATCAAACCCAAGCCATATTGTTTTAACTGCCTGGTTTATTTAATACTACTGATACATAGAGGAAAGGTAAAACAGAATTTACTCGTGGCCGGTAAAAAATAAGAGGGTTGGATGACAGAGGTATTATGAAGCATTATTAACGTTCATTTTTCCCACCAGACCCGGTACACATTCCTCAATATTTACCAGATGATTTTCTTTCAGCTTTACAACCTTGGGAATACCCAATTTCTTTCCTGTTCTATCGAAAAATATCTGAACATCGGGACGGACCGGATTATCCTGGTAAGTCTTAATGACTTTTCCTACCTGATTTGTGTTTAACCGGACAAAATGTCCGACCGGATAAATCGAGAATGAACTGATCAATGCCTTTATGAGATTCCCTGAGTATGTTGTTCCTTTTTGTTCAAGAATAACTTTTATCCCTCTGGGAGGAACTAATGCATCGCGGTACGGCCGAGGATGAATAAGGCTTTCGTAGGTATCAACGATGGCTATAATCCTCGCCGGAACCAATTGTTCGGATTCCTCCAAACCATGAGGATAACCCGAACCGTCTGCTCTTTCATGGTGCTGTATAATGATTTCTGCAATCCGCTTCACACGGTTATTTTCAAATAAAATGCTGTTATATCCGTGCTCGGAATGCTCCAGTACTTTTTTTTTCGCATCTTCCAGGTAAATATCTATCCCTTCATATTGAACGGAGTCCATAATCTTCCCAAAGCCGACATCGTGATATAAACCGGCAAGCAGTGTGTCTTGAATTTCTTCATCGGAAAAATCCATATCTGAAGCCATTTTGAGAGCAAGAATAGCAACATTTAACGCATGAGATTTGTAAAGATCTTGAGAATCATAAGAAGCCATGGACTGTTCTAACAGGTCCGACGATTGATTGAATTCTTCAACAACATGGCTTGTAATATCAAATGCCGGTGATAATGAAAGCTTATTACCCCTGCGGACCTGTTCAGTGTTATCCTGTATATATACAAGAAGTTTTTTATAAAGATCAGGGCCCTGAGATTTAAGGATTGTTTTCATGTCCATTTTAAAAATCACGAAATTTATAAAATACTCTTATTAAGAGGCAATAGACCGGCTTTATTCATTCATAAAAACTTTCAGCCATTGGAAGTATCATCACACCGGAAACTTAAACGAACTGATTTTTGCAGAAATGTATAGATTTGTCAATAATCTAAATAGGTCAGGTTTTAAAGCTGGGATTTTGGATAGAGTTTTTTGATACGCCATTCAAACAGGTAAAGATTTCAGGGTAGGGCTTAAAATTAATCTTTAAGCGTTTACATTACATCCATACGGCGATGAGGGCCATAAAGCAAAAACTGGCTGAAAGGAGCGTGAATTTGAGCCATCGTTCCTCTCTCTGGGTAAAGCTCTCCTCGATAATATCAATAATGCTGACGTAGAGGAATGTTCCTGCTGCCAGGGCGTCAAAAATAGCTTCAACCCCTGCTGCCGTATTGCTTGTGAGCAGACTGGAGAAGGCCGTACCGAGAACAATTCCCAGGGGTGTCATGAAGGAAAAGAAGATGATGACCATGACGAACCTTGTCGATGGAGTTTTGGCACTATTCAGGCTGCTTCCTAGGGCAAAGGCGGCAGAACTCTTGTGCGCAATGATAGCAATAAAGAGAATAACGGAAGAGGTCAGTGTTTTCTCAAGACCCAGCGCGGCACCGGCAATAAGTGAATGGACAGAAAGAACAAGGGTCAGCACAAAGGGATAGACCGGTCGTTCGCCGGACATAGCACCCACATCCTCCCCGCGGAGCAAAACCTTTTCCAGGAAAAAAACAAGCAAAAAGCCGCATCCGCATACTAAGAAGACAAGGGGGAAGTCGATATCTCCAGCAAATCGTCCAAAATTTTCTTTTGCATCGGGGAGTAAATGGATAAGCCCTGCACCGAGGAAGATACCACCCGCAAATGCATTGCCCAGTGGCAGCAGCCTATCGGCGAGCTTTGACACGCCGATACGCATCGGCAGCAACCCCCCGCCAAGGCCAGAAATGATAATGATGATAATCGCAACAACCTTGAACCAAAGGATTTCCATATCAACAGCTCCAAATCATAAGGGGATACGTAAAGGTCCCACAAGACCTGCTTATAATATCACAGGAGTGGCCTCTATTCAATTTTTTTGATATTTTAGGACAGGGATGGTCTACTCGTTATCTTTTTCTACTGACTCATTGAGCATAGGGAGAAAATCGGGAATGGCAGCATCGACCCTTTTCCAATTGGGAATGAAAAGAAAGCTGAAAAGGAGTTACCCCAATACCTTTTTTACGACCGATATAAGATTTTCAGGCTTGAAAGGTTTTACGATCCACCCGCTGGCCCCGGCTTCCCTTCCCTGCTCTTTTTTGGAATCATTGTATTCGGTTGTCAGCATGATAATCGGAACAAATTTGTGTGAAGAATCGGACCACCTTACTTCTCTGACAAAATCGATCCCGTTCATGTTGGGCATGTAATAATCTGTAATAATCATATCAACGATTGAAGTCTTCAGCTTTCTCAGCGCATCCTGTCCGTCCTTTGCCTGGATAACCTCGTAGCCTGCCTCACTCAGTGTTAAACTTACCATCTGGCGAACACTTTCTGAATCGTCTACAGCTAAAATTGTTTTTGGCATTGATATTCCCCCTTTTTTTTAAATTAACCATCTTTCCCAACATTAACTTTATCGGATAATTTACTGAAAAACTTAATTTGTTTTCTTATTTTTAATGGAGATTTAATTGATAATTTATCGCACTTTTTTCTGAATATACCTGCCTTTAATTTAATTATTCTAAGGAGTTATGCTTTAGATATAAAAAAAAGTGTTGTGATGATTCAAAAAAGAAGGGAGAAAAAAATAACGTGAATGAAATCAATGAGAACCGGATCTACTTAAAAAAATTGCCTATAGACTCCCCACTTGTTCTCGCAGTCTTTACAATGCCACTCCGGACTGTTTTTAGATATGCTCGAGCCGCCCAGGATAATTTCGCCCAGTTTTGCTCTTTTCACGGTCCTTTCACTCGGATAGCCGTAGTAAATAGGTATGATATTACTCTGTTTGCACTTTGGACATCTGAGACTTTTTTTAACTTCCATCGTTGGTTTTACGCCCTTTCCCCTTTTATTGTTGCCTGATTATTAAAAGGAAACGGAATCGCAACGAGAAACCAAGCCCGGTTCAAGTTGAATCGTCCATTAGAAACGAAGCCACAGCAGGAATTTTATCTAATTTTTACAGAATAAAAAAAATTTGTCAACAATCTTAATAAGTTAGTTTTGGAGAAATCTGTTTTGGATTGAAAAACAAAAAAGATAATAGTGGTGCTGAGAGACGGAATTGAACCGGCGGAAACAAGGATTTTCAGTGCGAAAGAAGAAGTTTGCTCTGGTCAGAGGCACAACAGATTACTTCTGACCAGAGCAGAAGATTGTTCAAAGATTTAATCCCAGCTCTTTTTACCCTCTTTGTCGACCCAGTCTGTGAAACGAAACGTGGTCGGCACATTCCTTACTTTCCAATAATCATTATTGTTACTGACATACTCCCTGAAGGCATTCAGAATTTCTTTATAATCCTCTCTATCCTCTTTCTTAAGTTTTTGATCATCTGCCCTATCATTGAGAAATTGAATTGTCGCATCTTTTAACAGCTTGAGATCCTTATCCGGCCATTTTACGAGGACAATATCGTTCTTTTTATCCATATCTTTTTTATTGGCGTTGAGGACTTCCTGCAGTTTTCCGCCTTGCTGCCTGATATTTTCTCCATAAGAAGATGCAATATGGTCGCGGCCCACACTCATAACGAGCGTTTTTTGCGCTTCATTGAGCTTGTTCCACACCTTCTTATTAACAATCATATAGGTAACCAGGAACGGCTGGTGCCAGCCGGGATAGTGCAGGTATCTCGCCTTTACAATCCCCGGGTTGAGCTCCGGCTTTTTAAATAGAACCGACATATCGTCCAGCGGTGTGGCAAATTCAAATGCCTGGACATTACCGGCAGCAATTTCTTTAAGAATTTTCCCGCCGGCAACTGCGGTGACAAAGCTGATATTTTTCTTCGGAATGACGCCATCCTTAACCAGGTTATCACAGGTCAGATCAAGAACATATTGAGCCGGCGGCAGATAGCGAAATGTCCATTTTTCCTGGCACAGTCCCTTTAAGCCGATACCGGACATAGACTTGGTGTCACCAACGGGCTTCATAAAATAACCGGAGCCCTGGTGAGAGCTTCCAACAATGGGAATGGCTATAATATTCTTCTTTCTCTTATCAAAAGTGCTCTGAAGTAAATCGAGGCCGATTTGACGCCCATTATCCACGCTTTTACCATAAAGAAAACCCAGGAATTCATCGAAGTTGGGTCCAAAAGGGACACCTGAGTTGTAAATAAAGCCCCATGCTTTATTCAGGCTTGAGCCGGATACATAGGCTGCATCAAATCCGCCCCCTGCGGCGCCTGCACCTACAGCGGCAACAATGTTTTTCTTAAATTGCTTGGGGACGCCCGGCCTGGGTGAGATCTTGGTGAATTTAACCGTTCCTTTTTTACCGAGCGTTGTTGCGGTAATGCTTTCTAACTTTACTGCGTAGGCATCTGCCGGCGGTCCGATCGCTGCTGCCCCGCTAAAGCTGCGGAACTTAATCTCAATTGCTGAGACCGGTTGCGCTGCAAGAACAAAGACAATCCCAAATACAGCAATGACAGCAACAGTACCTTTCGATATCAGAACATGCTTCATGTAGGCAAACATTCTTACCCTCCTCTGTTAAATTAAGGGTTAAGTGTCTGGTTCAAAAAAACCAGAAAAAATCAGCATGAAACGGCTCACCTCCTTTCTATAAAGGGACTAATACCTATCAATAAAGAAGTCCAGGAGAGAAGTGACACAAACGAAAAATTATCAGGATTACCAGAGGGAAATAGAGTCAGAAAATCAGTCTGAATTGGTCTTGTTTTATCATAAAGGCGAGAGCTTAGTCAATAGGTTTTTGGGGTCTGGTTGTGAAGGCACAATTTGGGCACAGTCGAAGGGATGAGGGATACTGATTTAAATATTCTTAATGTATTGCATAATTTTCATTCCTTCCCTTTTTAGGTCTTTTTCTGACACGTAAATGACTCAGTCTATAAGATAAGTTATTAATCAATTGTGAGGCGCTTTTTTAACTTTTACTTGATTTCTTTTAAATAATCCATATAGTTATCATATCTTTAAAATATAAATAGCCTAATCAGCAAGCATGTGATTTGGAGAAAGCAAGGCCCCTCTTAAAATCAATGATTCAGTACTTAACCGGTCTTGAAGTAACCAACATTCATACAAATTTTAATTGTCGTACTGAAGAGCATTATGAATTTTATATTTTAAGTAAAGATATAGATTGATAAAAAAATACCTTTATGCGGAAAAAATAGTTTTTTGAGAGAAATTTTTAGAGAGGAATCGATATGTTCAGAAAAAATCCGGATCCGTCGGCAATAATAATAGGCAATGTGTCGATTGGTCAAAATGTATTTATAGGCCCGGGTGTTGTTATAAGGGCAGACGAGCCAGGAAGTTCAATAATCATAGAAGACAACTGTAATGTTCAAGACAGAGTGATAGTTCACGCGCTAAGAAATTCTTATGTTTTAATAGAAAGCAATACTTCTTTGGCTCATGGTTGTATCATTCACGGTCCTTGTAAAATCGGCAGGAACTGTTTTATCGGTTTTGGATCAGTTGTTTTTCAAGCTAAAATTGGAGAAGGAACAATAATAAAACATTTAAGCTGTGTTGAAGGAGTCAACATTCCCAAGAAAAAAGTCGTAGAGTCTGGAAATACAATTAGCAATAAATCGCATGTTCAAAAATTGAAGTGTCCTGATAAAGACCTAAAAGAATTTATCAAAAAAGTGGTTAAGGCAAATTTAGCTTTAATCGAAAAATGAACAAAAGGGGTGGGGGCAACAAGAATATTGTTATCAGGGTGGCGATCAAACCGACTCCAACTGTTTCCGTTGAACAACCAAGTATCAATATGAAAAGGTTGAAGGAGGAAAAGCTCTTGCCGATAACGAGAAGGGATCCCACCTTGCTGGGAAGGATATATGCGGTGGCTGAGGCGATGACAGCCTGTGCGATTGTAGATGCATTGTTCATGGACCGCGGCTGGGAGGGGATGGCGAGACTGAAGAAAAAGTGGACTGACCTGAAAAGACAAATAACCGCTTAAAGTTGGGTAATTTTTGGTTCTCGTGGGCACAGTTGAAGGGATGAGGGAACTTTTCAAATTATCTATTGGGTACAATCGCAGGAAAAGGAGATTTATCTGAAAAGGTGTGTTAACCGCTTGAGAAGTTTTTTTGAGGTCTGCTTTTTTTCGGCTTCCCACTGGATAATCTTGTCTATTGTTTTCTCGATAACGTCGAGGTCGTAAGGTTTGGGAATGAAGAATAAGCGGTCGGATTTTAATTTCTTAAGCTCGAGCCTGTTCTCTTCTTTTTCGGATGTGACGATTATCCATGGTTTTTCTTCGTGATAATGACTGCAGATGCTGTCCAGCAGGTCGGTGATCTTTTTCTCTTCGGGGTTCAGGATGAGAATGTCGAAAGACCTGAAGTATTCACGGTGTTTGAAATCTCCAGTCATGGGCCGGACAGAGACGACATCGTGCTCTTTTTTCAAGGCCTCGCACAGGTACTCCCGGCTTCCCTCCTCAGGCTCGTAGAGCAGAATTCGCAGTCGTTTCTCTTTTTTTGGGGTTGGCCCCTGGCTGTTGTTGATATACTGGGTAACCATTATTTTACGCCGTTCTTTAGTTTTCTGTCGAGTGTGTGGCGGTTTATCCCTAAAAGCCTTGCCGCCCTACTTTTGTTACTCTGGCACATGAGAAGAACTCTGCGGATATATTCGGACTCGAGCTCTTCGAGGGAATATATCTGCCCGCTGGACTCTTTTTCTGGGAGGATGTTGCCTGTGAGTATGTGGCCTATCATTTCCTGGGACAGGTGGTCGACTGTTATCTCGGAGCCGTCCTCGAGAAGGATTATCCTTTCCATCGAGTTCTTGAGCTCTCTGATGTTTCCGGGCCAGCTGTATTCGCGAAAGACCTCCTGAACAGGCGCTGAAATGCTCTTGAAGTTCTTCCCGAACATTTTGTTGTATTTTTCTCTGAAGTAATCGGCGAGCAGAAGCACATCGTCTTCCCGCGCCCTGAACGGGGGAAGCTCGAGGGAAACGACGTTCAGGCGGTAGTATAGGTCGGCGCGGAACTTTTCTTCTTCTATCAATTGCTTGAGCTCTTTGTTGGTGGCGGCGATAATCCTCACATCGACTTCTATCATTTTTGTGGAGCCGAGGCGCCGGAAGCTCTTCTCTTCGATAAATTTGAGCATCTTGGACTGCATGGAGAACGACATGTCGGCAATTTCGTCGAGAAAGAGGGTTCCTCCGTCGGCAAGCTCCACAAGGCCGGTTCTTTTCTCTTTGGCATCGGTGTAGGCACCCTTTTCGCAGCCAAAAAGCTCGCTCTCGATCAGGGTTTCGGGAATGGCACTGCAGTTGAATTCGATAAAGGGCTGGTTGGGGCGGGAAGAGCCGTAATGCAACGCCCTTGCAAGCATCTGCTTTCCGGTGCCGCTCTCTCCTGTGATGAGAACGGTGGTGGGCAGGGTGCTGCGGCAGATCTTGTCGACGGTCTGCATAACCTGTTTTATCTGCTGGGATTCGCCTATGATCTTGCCCTCTCTGAACCTTTTCTTCTCTTTGACTTCAAAGTAATCGAGCCGGCGCTTGAGATTGCGTGTGTTGAGGGCGCTCTTGCAGCAGGAGAGAATCTCATCAAGCTCATACGGTTTTTTGATAAAATCGTAGGCACCTATCTTGCCGGACTGGACGGCCTCTTCGATATCTCCGTATGCGGTTATGATGATGACCTGAACTTCGGGATTGCTGCTCTTTATTCTCCTCAGGATGTCGATCCCGTCATAATCGCCGAGATAGAGGTCGAGCACGACAAGGTCGGGCTCGAACTTTGTGAACTCGGTTAATCCCTGACTGCCGCTGGCGGCGAGATCTACCTCGTAGCCCTCCTCAAGGAACGCATCCTTCAGGGATTCCCTGACGGTCCTTTCATCGTCGATAACAAGGATCTTATGTTTCATACTGCTTTCTGCCTCTTTGGTAGAACGATGTTGACTTTTAACCCTTTACTGCTTCCGTTCTCGACCCATATCTTTCCTTTGTGCTCTATAATGATGTTCTGACAGATGGAAAGTCCGAGACCTGTTCCCATCGGCTTGTTGGTCACAAAGGGTTTGAAGATGTTTTCTATCTGTTCGGGGGGAATTCCCGGCCCTGTATCTTCAATGACCAGATGAACATGCGAATCAGAATCGGAAGCGCCTTCTTCGAGCCTGACGGCTACGCGGTCACCCTTTGCCAGATTTTCGCTGGCATTTTTCAGGATGTTGTAAAAGACCTGCTTTAACATATCGGGGTCTGCTTCGAAGGAGGGGGAGCCGTAATTGCCTGATTCGACGCTGATCCCTTTTTCGTCCATCTCTGCCGATATTTCTTCAATCGATTCTTTAATGAGCTTCATCAGGTCTATCCTTTTTAAGTCGGGCTTTAAGGGGCGGGAATAGTTGAGCAGATCGGAGACTATCCTTTCAACTCTGTTCAGGTCCTGGATCATACGGCCGAGTTTTCTCTGGAACGATTCGTTCTCCAGCGTCTGCCTCTTCAGAAGCTGGATGCCGGTGCGCATTCCGGTAAGGGGGTTGCGGACTTCATGAGCGATCTTTGCGGAAAGCTCTCCCATTGCGGCAAGTCTCTCGGCATGAAGTAGTCTCTGACGCTGTTCGCTGATGGTCTTGTCCGAACTCTCCAGAAGGGTAATGATATGATGCATATGCTTATCGAGTTTGTCGAACTCATCCTCTTTGCCCTTTTGATTATTTTCACCTTTCAGGCTGTCATAAGATTCGGCCTCGTCCACAAGCCTGTGAAGAGGCCTTGTGATACCGCGCGTCAGGAAGAAAAGAAGGATGAGACTGATGCTGACACCCCCTATAAGGATGGTCAGAATAATGATGTTCATTCTTCTATAATCGATATTTCTCTTGTTCATTATTTTGCTGATCAGTTTTTTATTAATTTCCAGCATCTGCAAACAGAGACCTCTCATGGCCCCATAATCTTCAATGACCTGCACGGCCTGAACTTTCGGTATAAACCTTTTCTCCCCCATTTCATCCTGGATAGAACTGATTTTTTCATTAAGGGACTGGATCACCATGAGAATATTTTGCTCCTCATCGGTAAAGGCCGCTATCCAGGCCTTGGTGAACCATGACTGAAAATTTTCCCTATCTTCATAAAGGGTTTTCATTAATTCAGGGTTCCATCCTTTTAGGATCAGTTGTCTCATCGTCTCTTTCTGGTAAAAAATCTGCCGTTTCATGTGAATGGCCGCTTCCAAGCTGGTGACATTCTCTTCAACGATCCGTTCCGGTTCCTCTCGGATAAGGGTCACAAAATAATACGAAAGAACGGAAAAAAGGAACAGAACTCCCAAGATCGATCCGTAAAGAAGAAATATTCTGGTTCCAACGCTCGGTTTTTTCATCAGTCTTCCAGGATGAGTTTTTATTGAATGTCGAGTAGAATAGCCTCATTTAAATTATACCAAAAATTATTGTTAAAAAACAAATAAAAGTCAAACTTAAATTTATAGGGAAAAAGCATTTTTGCCTTTCGTCCGATCCAACTGCCGGGATTCCGGCAGTTGGATCACAGTGATGAAAGGTGCAGGCCTCTGAGGCTGAGGGGATGCATAGGTGACTCCTTATGTCTTTTTTAATCAGAACGGGTTATCAGGTTCTTCCCGTATCTGTTCCTGATAACTTAAAAATCAAGCATAAATTGCCAGGAAAAACAAAATAACAAGAAGCGCGAACGAAGCCCCGAAGCTTATGGCCCGGGGCGTTATCAGCGTCTCTGTTTTTGGATTCCTTACCGATGCAATCACAAAATCAGCTGCGCTCAGCACAGCCCTGTCGAGAACCGTTCCAAAGCTTATAAGGGGTCCCTTGCAGAACCGTACAAACGCCATGCCGGGTATTCTGACAAACCAGTCCGTATCGAGGGTATATGTCGGATGCCCCGCCACCATCTTTCTCAGTATCCAGAATCCGATAAACGCAAAGATGAACATTTGTGTGATAGAAAATACTTTGGTGACTGTATACGGCACAAACTCAACAGGATAAGGAAGCATACTGTAGAGGATTTTGGGGTAGACCCCCAGAAAAATACATAAGAATGCCAGGATCCCCATGCCGATCAACATATGCACCGGCGTATTAATTGCCGAGTCCTTCAGCTTTGCCCTGATATCCGGCGACGGCTCATCCTTTCCCTGCAGCCATATATTCCAGGGGAGTTTCAGGCCGGTATGAAGGAACGTTCCGATGGAAGCGCCTTCAAGCAATAAATAGACAATCGGCTGTTTGATAAGTTCCGCTGCCTCTAAGGTCATGGTTTTGCTGATGAATCCGCTGAACAGCGGGAAGGCGGAAATAGAAAGACCGCCGATCATCGTCAGCCAGAAAGAGACGGGCATATATTTATAGAGACCTCCCAGCCTGTTGAACTTGGCTGTTCCTACCACGGTCAGAGCACAACCCGCGCCCATATAAAGCAGACCTTTATAAATGATATGACAGAAGGCATGAGCAGCGGCTCCGTTGATTGCCATTTCCGTTCCTATTCCGACACCTGCTACCATGTATCCGACCTGAGAGACAATATGGTAGGAGAGGAGCCTCCTGCCGTCATTTTCAAGCACGGCCAGGAACACCGAAAACATGGCCGACATCACTCCCAGCCACATCAGGAGCGACACACCGGAAAAAGAGACTATCAAACAGAATACCGCCGTCTTTGTCGTGAAGGCAGTCATATATACCGAGCCGCTTGTGGTGGCCTCAGAATAGGTGTCGGACAGCCATGAATGGAAAGGTATCGTCGCCGAGTTGATAAGAAATCCGAGAAGCATAAGATGATAACCCAGATATTCCCATCCCCATCCCCACGGCATATGAACAAATGCAATGGACCCTGTGTGATGAAAGTGCATCAGGATTCCTGCCAGGACACATACACCGCTGAGATGATGCCAGAGCACATATCTCACAGCAGCGCCCATCGACTTTTTCGTTCCCCTGAAAGCGAGGAGGAAGAACGGGGCCCATGACATGATTTCCAGACAGAAAAAGAGGGTGAAAAGGTCGCCGGCAAAAATAGCACCGAGAGCACTGCCCACGTATATCATGGCCGCAACATGTTCCCAGTTGTTCTTGACCCTGATGGCGTAAATATTCATACAGAAAGCGGCGATGACATACACATATCCGAACAGCAGGCTTAATTTGTTAATCCGTCCCAGCTCAAGTGTGAACTTCATGAAGGGAACATTCCATTTATAAAGGGACTCGGGCCACGCGGGCAGGGAACCGAACACGCCCATGGATGTCATAAGGAGAATTGCTAATCCTGCCAGGGGGAGACAGAGAAAATAAGTTAATCTTACCCTTCTCCATTTAATAAAGGGAATGAGAAAGCCACCGAGTAAAATGACAAGTCCGGGGTGTATCCATGTGATCATTTTTCTCTCCTTGATTTCTTTTCATAATAGTTCTCGTCAGTCACAATGAAAAAACCTATACCCTTGGCAATAAGGATAAGAGCCATGCAGCCGAAAAGCCCGAAGATGGCGAAAAACTGGATGAAATGTTGAAAATGGAAATGATAATGAAGAACATGCGTGTAAAGCCAGACAAAATCCAGGATCAGGCTCGCGACCAGAACAATATAAAAAAGTCTCCAGAAAAGCTTTTTTGGATAGATTCTTAGTCTGTTCATTGCTAAATACCTCCGAAAATGTCTTTCACAGCCATCTGTGCGAGATCATAAATGTGAAAGGTATGGGGAAACAGACAGAAGATAATGGAGAAAACTGCTGTGATCGCTAAAGGCACAACCATGAAGAGATAGAGATTCCGCTTTGTTTCCCTGGTCTCTATGTTCCCTTTCACAACCTCGATCTTTTCTTCCATATCTCTGCCGAGGGTCTCAGCCGCCGGCACCTTTTCGAAAAAGGCTGTCCGTATGACAGGAAAGAAGTAGACAACATCCAGAAGCGAGCCGGCAAGAATCACTGCTAGAAAAACAAGCTGCCCTGACTGGACCGCGCCCAGACAGACGTGCCACTTACTGATAAACCCGGCTATAGGCGGGGCCCCGCACATTCCGAGAGCAGCAATAATAAACGCTATCATTGTTATCGGCATCTCTCTCCCCACGCCGGCCATCTGATCGATATCCTTCTTACCAGTCACGACCATGATGGCCCCGGCACAGAGAAAGAGGGTTATCTTCATAAAACCGTGGAACGGGATGTGTATCATCGCCCCTGTAACACTCATCGGGGTCAGGATGGCCACACCGATAATGATGAAAGAAAGCTGGTTGATGGTCGAGTAGGCGAGCAGTCTCTTCAGATTGTTCTGACCGATGGCGTAAAAATTCGCTATGATAATGGTAACAGCGGCCACAAAACCCAGCGCTACACCGAGACCGAGTTCCTTCATCACGCCGATTCCGAAGAGATAACAGACGAGCTTGATGATCCCGAAAACACCTGCTTTTACCACAGCCACGGCATGCAGGAGCGCGCTGACAGGTGTCGGTGCCGCCATTGCTGTCGGGAGCCAAGAATGAAAAGGCATCCACGCCGCTTTCATGAATCCTATGAGAAAACAGAAAAAGATTATCTGCAGGGTCAATTTTGAAGTCGAACCGAGCACGGACTGGAAAATTCCGTAGACACGAAAATCGGTGGTTCCCGTGAGTTTATAGGTCATCAGTATTCCAAAAAGAAAGAAGAGGCCTCCTGTCAGCAGGTAGGCAAGATACTTATGTCCGGCGTGGAGCGCCTCAGGTGTCTCGTCATGGGCTACAAGGGGATAAGTGGAGAGAGTTAAAAGCTCATAGAACAGGAACATGGTAACCAGATTGGCGGAGAGGGCGATCCCGATAGCTCCCAGAATGGCCAGAGCAAAGGAAAAATAGTATCTCGTTTGCGCATGTTCCTTTAAAGACCTCATGTATCCTATGGAGTAGAAGGATACGAGTATCCAGAGGCAGGAAGAAGTCGTTGCAAAGATCAGGCCGAACGCATCCACCTTGAATGCAAAATCAATCCCAGGAAAAAGAGTGAACAGGGAACATTCGATAGACCCTTCCCTCAGAACAAACGGTGTCATAGAAAGAACCGTGGCAAAAAGGAGCACACCGCCGCCGATCGTCCAGCTCTCTCTCAGGTTGGGGCGCTTTCCCGATGATAGAATGAGCAGAGACACGATCAGAGGAAAGAGAGTGGCCAGAAGCGGTCTGTAGTGAATGCTGAACAATTCTGTTATCATGATGCTTCCTTTCTTTTAGTAAAATATCATCCTCCTAACCCTTTAGGAACTGCGAATTCGATAATTCCCCTCAAAATGGGCTGATTAAATATGCCTATCAGAAAGATGGCCGCCGCAATAATAAATCCGGGAATAAGCATCATAAGAGGAGCGTCGTCAGAGCGGATTTCCTGATGGGTTTCCATCTGTTCTGATGCATCTTTGAATGCATGAATGTAAAGGCCCTGGTCAATAACCTTAAAGAATAAGGCTATGGTTATCAATGTGCATATGAGCAAAGCCGCCACAAATGCCCACTGTCCTGCTTCTATTCCTCCCAGGAGCAGATACCATTTGCTGAAGAACCCGCAGGTAGGCGGTACTCCAATAACAGCCAGGGCACCTGCAATGAATATGACTGTTGTATAGGGCATTTTTACAAAGGCTGCCTTAAAATCCGAAATACCATGCCCCTTCGTCTTGTACATGATCATTCCGGCAACCATGAAAAGACAGGTGGCCATGACCGCATCATTCAGGATATGAAAGATAGCTCCTTTGACAGCTGTCGGGTTTGCGACCCCGATCCCGCCTATAATGTAACCTATCTCGGCCACGATAATATAACAGAGCATCTTCTTGAAATCGGTCTGGGAAAGAGCCATTATTCCGCCGAAGAGGATGGCAAAAATGCCGAACCAGAGCATGATATCGGTCGCATGCAAAACCCCCATGAAAAATTCAGGCTTGAATACCTTAAAGAGAATTCTTATAAAGACATAAGCCCCGACCTTGGTCATGAGCGGAGCCACAAAAGAGCTTACCGCCGAAGGAGCATACGTATAGGCATCCGGCAACCAGATATGTAAGGGGAATAGCGCCATCTTGATAGCGACCCCGACCATTATGAAGATAAAAGCAGTGATAACGACTTTCGAGCCGTAGAGACTTGGCAGTATCCCCGCAAGGTCAGCCATATTCAGAGACCCTGTCGCCATATAGAGATAGCCGACACCGAGGAGGTAAAAACAGGCGCCGACTGTCCCTAAAATCACATACTTAAAAGCCGAATACGCCGCTCTCCCTTCGCCGGTCGCTATGAGGGCATAGGTGGATAATGATGCAATCTCCAGAAACACATAAAGATTGAACATATCTCCGGTTACAACTATGCCGATAAGACCTGTAAAGAGAAGAAGAAAGAGACAGTAAAAGGGGAGTTCCTTTTCTGGAAGCTCCTTTTCCACACTCTTTTTGGAAAATATCACAACGAGAAGAGAAATGAATGTTACCAGAACAGCCATGACTGCGTTGAGATGGTCAATATAAAACTCTATTCCCCAGGGAGGTTGCCATCCCCCCATGAAATACTGAACAGGCCCCTGCTGTAATACTCTCGTTGCAATCCCGAGTGATGAGATAAAGGATATGGAGACAGCAGTGACAACCATCGGGTAACAGACAGTTCTTTTCCACCATCCGAAAACAGGGATCAAGAAACAGACTAAAAGAGGAACAAATACGATTGTAATAGGAAAAGGCAGTTGATAAAAGTTCATTTCATTCTCCCTAAAATTTCATCTTCTTCCAGGGTTTTATATTTTTTATAGATCATGAGGAGGATCGCCAACGAGACCCCCGTGGTCCCGACCCCTACCACAATTGCCGTCAGCATAAGAACATGAGGCAGAGGATTCACATACTGAAGCGCATGAATGACATGGGTGGCCCCATGCCCTCCTTCGACGATCGGGATCGTCCCCCCCCTTTTTGCCCCTATACAGATGAAATAGAGTATGATCGACCACTGGAAGATATTCAGGCCTATGAGTTTTTTTACGAGGTTCCTTTTCGCCATCATCGCATAAAAGCCGACCATCATAAGAAAGATATAGGTAATGTAGTTCAACTTCCCGAATAAAAATTCTAACATTTTGTCACCTATTCAAATGTTGAAAGATCGTAAAAAATAGATACCATGACGGACATAACCGTTATACCCACACCGATCTCGATCCCGAGCATTCCCATACTTCGTGGATCGGCGAAGGGAAGAATACTGTAATCGAGAAAGCTTGCCCCGAGGATAAAACAGAGAAATCCGATAAAGGCATAAATAAAGACCCCCAGGCTGGTAAAGGTGGTGAGTATTCTCTCGGCCAGCCTCTCCCTGACCTCTTCCATTCCAAAAGAGATAGCCAGAAGGATAAAGACCGCACCCAGGATCACGCCCCCCTGAAAGCCTCCTCCGGGGCTGATATGGCCGTGCATAATCACATAGAGCGCAAAGAGCTGGATGTAAGGAGCAAGAATCCTGGAAATTGTCCTGATAACAACGCTTTCATCTCTTTCAACCATAGGATCTCTCCTTTTTTCTTGTTCTCAGAATAAAGAGACAGGCGATAGCCGCTGTAAAGATAACCGTTGTCTCTCCGAATGTGTCAAATCCTCTGTAATCGGCAAGCACAGCGGTCACCATGTTCGGAACTTTTGTTTCTTCCAGGGCTTTTTCTATATATCTCGGCGACACATGAAGGCTTGCCGGAGAATTCGGGTCGCCCCAATCCGGCATATCGGCAACCCCGTAAACCAGCAGGGCTCCCGTTAACATAGCAATGAGAAGACAGAACGCTTTCAATCTTTTGACCTCCTCTCTGTTTTATGGACGGCTATGATGAAGAGAATGGTGGTCACTCCTGCCCCGACAGAGGCCTCTGTAAAGGCCACATCCACCGCCCCCATTTCAACCCACAAAAGACACATAAAAAAACTGAAGGCACCCATAAGGACCGCAGAACTCAGAAGATCCCTCACAGAAATAGCCGCTATTGCCGATATCACGGCAAAAACGAGTAAGATGAAATTAAGTTGCCAGATCATTTTTCTTCTCCTTTGTCCATAGAGGGAGTTTGTTGTCGAAGGCCGCTTTTCCTATCGAGTGGGTTGCTGTGGGGCTTGTTAAAAATACGAATACCATGATAAGAATGATCTTTATGCTTTCCAGAGACGGACCGAGATAGAAAGTCATCCCAAAGAGGATCAGGATGCTTCCCAGAGTATCGCATTTTCCGGTTGCATGCATTCTCGTATAAAAGTCCGGCAGGCGAAGAAGCCCGATAGTCCCTGCAAACAGGAAGAATGTTCCGCAAATAATGAAAAACATTGAAACGATATACATTTATAAAACTCCCTTTGTCCGAGAATACTTTGAGAAGGTTAACGTTGCGATAAAGTTCATGAGCGCATAGACGATCGATATGTCTATGAACATGTCGACCCTTTTAAAAATAAGACCCATGAAGAGGATAACAACAATGGTCTTTGTGCCTATCACGTTGACGGCAATGATCCTGTTGAGAACACCGGGGCCAAAAGCCGCCCTGTAAAGGCACAGAAAAACCAGACAAAGAATGATAATGCTTGTCATGATAAAGAAATTTATCATTGCGTTGATCTCCCGGATAAATCAGAAAATTTTTTGAACTTTTCACCTTCCAGATAAATATAGGCAGCCCTCTGCTCCATTTCTCCTGTCAGAAGATCGTCTGCCACCTTCTTACTGATTGCGTGAACGTAAAATTCTTCATCGTTAACGTCCAGAGTTACCGTTCCCGGTGTCAGGGTAATTGAGTTCGCAAGTGTTACCCTGGAAATGTCGCTCATTAATCCGGTTTTTAATTTTATAATCCTCGGATCGATCGGCAGCCTGGGATTCAGGACCAGATAGGCAACGTGGAGATTGGCAAGGATAATCTGATAGAACAGCCACGGCAGGTAACGGATGAACCTTATAATTGTGACAAGCCTGTTATTTGCCCTGATATCTTCAAAAAGAAGATCATGCGAAACACCGCCTACCAGAAAAGAACAGACAAAACCGAGCGAGAGATGAAAAGGATCGTATTGGCCGGACAGAGTAATCCAGAACCCGTACAGCAAAAGAAAGGTTACCAGCCGGCCCAGGTTGTCAGGGTAGTATGTGCAGGCCTTGTTGAGCAGCTTCTTGGCCGCTGAATGCTTTGGATCGAGAATGAGAAGGTCGAACTCCAGTAAATCCGAATCGGTCAGTGATTCTCCATCTTCCGGATGATTAAACTTCACATCATGTTTCCTCAATGCTTTACACAAAGCCGGTCGATTTTCATCATCCTTATCACAGACCAGAATCCTCAATCCCTCGGATTTATTCTTGACTAATTCCCAATCTTTATTCAGAGTTATCGTAGCCATTTCTCATACCTTCCTGATTAAGATTTTTATGAACCCTTTTTCTTTTTTAGATATCAGATCACCACTGTAGGGACCTTAATCTTGTCAAGAACAGGAACAAGTTCGTTTTCCTGAAAGTACCTGAGAAAAGAATCTCGATATCTTTTGGTGAGAACCACTAAATCTGCATCTTTGGCATTGACGAGATCGTTTATAACCTTTCTCTTTTCACCTCTTATGATATCGTAGTCAACATCGATATCCTGAATGCGGAGCTCCATCATCAAAGAAATGAGCCTGTTCTTAAGCGCCTTCGTGGTCGGTGCAGGAACAGAGGGTGTTGCCAGAGACCATTGAAAGGGTCTCCCTACCGTAAAAAGCGTCACTTTAGAGTTATGTGTTTTTGCCAGAGTAGCTACAAATGGAAGTATTCTTTTCCCTTCCTCATCTTTATCAACGGGAACTAAGATATGACGCGGAGGCCACCTGAACTGTGGTTTATCTCCTATGCCAAACTCCTTCTCAGTTGTGTGGGAGAGAGTATCCTGTTCGACCTCTTTCCCTGGCATGTAGTGTTTGGTTTTCATTTGCTTCACCTTCTTTCTTTTATTTTCAAATGAAGACAATGGGAATACGGAGGCTGTCGATTAAGGGAGAAAGTTTTTTCCCTTTTAGATATCTGACCCACGGATTCCGGTAACGATTGGCAATGACCACCAGGTCTGCTTTTGTGGAATCAACAAGATCTTTTATGGCCTTTTCCCTTTCGTCCCTCAGGATTCCGAAAACAACATCCACCCCCTCTATTCTCATCTCCATTATGAGCGGGATAAGATGGTTCTCAAGTGCCGCAGTAGTCGGCGGAGGTATAGAAGGCGTAGCCAGAGACCATTGAAAGGGCATTGCTATGGTAACAAGAATAACTTTGGACTTGTAGCTCTTGGCCATTTCTGTTACATAAGGCAGAATTCGTTTTCCTTCCTCTTCACCGTCCAGCGGAACCAGGATATTTCGAGGCGGCCATCTAAGGCGTGTTTTGCCCTTTGTTGTAAACATTTCTTGAGTTGTATAGAAGGAAGACTCCCGGCTCTCCTCTTCTGTAAAAGTCATCTTTTTTCTTTTGATCTGTTCTTCATTTTCCATTGATTTCACCACCTTTCTTTTTTATTGCACTGCCTTGAATCAACCCTCACGTCCCAGGAAATATGCTAATAATTTCCGAACAGGGTTTTTAGGAGCACTTTCTTCATAGGCCTTCCATTCGGCAATCACATTGACTGTATCCTCCATGATCTCAGAGTCAAACGGTTTGGGTACAAAAAGCATTCGGTTGTTGGCTAATTTACTGAGACCCAACTCTTCCTCGTCTATTTCCGATGTGACAATAATCCATAACTTTTTATTCGTCTTTCTTAAAAGATTACCAGCTCTCATTTTTGGCTCCCTTTAACCACTATTTTGGAACTTCATAAACCGTCATTCCTGTTAACACTATAGGCAATAACCGTTCCATTTCTGAAAATTCTGAAAATTAATTCTTTATCTTCAAATAATTCAATGGATTAAGAGACGGGAAGATGAAACAGATTGAAGAAAAATCAGGAAGTGATATGGTTTTTAAAAAGCCACTTCAAAAACCGATTGTCCCAAAATAGACCACAAATATCGGGGAGAAAATAACGGTAAACCTGCAGATCTGTTATGTTGGATTGTAAGGAATCAGAAAAGATTTGTTCGAGATGCTATGTGATAAGACAAAGGAAATGAGCTGAAAGGGGTTTTTGTTAGAAGATTGTTAGAAAATCGTATTACCTTTTTTAAAAGAGGATAACCATGGGAAATTTTTGGATTGGTTCAGCTTGTTCAAAAGCAAAAAAAAATAAGAGTGGTGCCGAGAGACGGAATTGAACCGCCGACACGAGGATTTTCAGTCCTCTGCTCTACCGACTGAGCTATCTCGGCATAACCCCTTATCTTTTAACGAATTGATTTAGAGAGATTTACAATAATTTATTTTCTGTTTTTAGTCAAGCATTTTTTTGCCGCAACACGGCTTAAAAACGCTAAATTGCTGTGTTTATGCTGTTTTATCGGTTTCTCTTTTGCCGGTTTTTCAAACGGAAAGGGCCTTAGTCATCCTCTTGCCGATAGGAAAGGAACAGGGTGTGGTTCTCTTTTTTGAACCCCTCTCTTTTTGCCAGCATATCGAGGTGAAGCGTGGTAACATCTTCAAGGTTAAGAGAAATATCTATCTCTTCACCAATTTCCCTCGGGTCTATCACCTTCAGATATCCCTTACACTTCTTGCAGATATTGATGCGGTAATTCGGCTCCCCTTCAATGGTTAAATATCCCAGTTCCTTCTGCTCTTCGTTTTCACAGAAAGGGCATTTCACCCTCATGAAAGACCATTCGTGACTGCAGAGCGAACATTTGAAGATCCTTTTCCCCTCTTCTCCCTTCAACTCGGCCATCAGGGGCTTCTCCCCGCAGACAGGGCAGTAGCCTTTCCCCCACAGTTCATCTTTTATCCTGTCTTTGAGCAAACCGGAATAAAGCTCCATGACCGGTTTCAATGCCTCATAGATAAGAACCCTGACAATCACATTCTCCTTCCACGACTTCTCTTCTTCCCCGTTTTCATCTTCTTCGGCATTCCCAATGCTTTTTACCAGCACGTCCTTGACCAGTTCGCTGAAATCGATCTCGCCTTTATAGACCGCGGTCTTCAGCTCACCGATAAATTCCTCGCTCTTTTCCTCGAACAAGCCGATCAACTCCAAAAAACACCTTTCAAAGGTTTCATAGTCTATCTCTATTGTATCTTTTCGAAGCAGGGGGAATCCGCCGTCGATCATCTTCTCGATGTCTTTTTCGTCCATCTCTATCGGCTCGACGTGGAACGTATCCTTATACCGGCCCTTCAGCTTCAGCATCTCTTTATAGAGACCGAGAACCTCCGCGTAAACAGGTTTTTTCTTTGCCTTTTCATCAACCATTTGAAGCTCTTTGTCTAATTCTTCCACTTTCTGCCCCTTTTAAAAAATTGTCACTCCACATAATAAAAAAGGCCTGCCAAAAAGGCAAGCCTTTTTTATTTTTAATCATTCATCTTCGGTCTAACTCTGGCCGTCTACTTCCTTAACCCATCCGGGATGGTGTTTCTTTGCCCATTCTCTTGCCACATAGCCGATTGTCATAGCCTGAATCCCGCCCGGTGCACCGATCGAACCAAGATAGATATGCACCACAATAAAGGGAACCAGAGCCAGAAGACTTAATACATGAAGCGGATAGGCCCACCTCACCAGCTCTTTGGGTAAAGCAAAGGGAAACCACATCGCCAGACCGGTAGCAAAAACCAGACCTCCGAAGAGGATAAGAAAAACGAAAAAGAGTTTCTGACCGGCATTGTATCTGCCGACTTCAGGAATCTCCACATCCTTCTTCAGATATCCACCGCCAACCGAGATCCATGCAGCATCATCAGAGTTGAATTTTGCTGCATCTGACCAGGTGAATAGAGAAAAGAGCAAAGAGATACCAAACACAATGCCCAGATACTCATGGACCATTTTCATGGCATAGTGGCCTCCGAAAAATCGGGCGATGAAGCTCAGGTCGTGAAACATAAACCCCAGTCCCGATATCACGAGAAGCAAACAGCTGATCGCCAGCACCCAGTGGATAACACGCTCAGCAGCTGTAGATGCCTGTATATACTTACCACTCATTTTCTATTCACCTCCTTCTTTGTCGTCAAATTTTTCAACGGTTTTAGGTCCCACAGTAAAATAGTGGAGCAGAGCCGCTCCGATACCGCCGACAATACCAACGGTTACCAGAGGTTTCAGGATGCTCTTCCATGCCTTGACGGCCAACGGAACCTTCGGGTTCTCAGGCAAAGCAGCATAGTCAGACGTTTTGTTGTCAAGAACATACATAACATGCGTTCCAGAAACAAACTTGTCACCGTAAACGGTGGTGCCGTTGCCGAGCTTTTCTGCCCTGGCATAAGCCTTCATCACCATCTTACCCCTGTCACCGAACGTAAGCGTTCCTGTAGGACATGTCTTTACACATGCCGGAACCTGTCCTTCGGAAATCCTGTCGTAGCAAAGCGTGCACTTATAGGGCTTCTCCTTTGCCGCGTCGAATCTCGGAATGTTGAAGGGACATGTGATGACACAGTTCTTACAGCCGATACAGAGGCTCCTGTTGTAAACAACAGCCCCGGTCTCGGAATGGGTCAAAGCTCCGGGAGAAGGACAGGACATAACACAGGCAGCATCCGTACAATGCATGCACCCGTCTTTTCTCATGAGCCACTTCAGACTACCGTTCCCGTCAGACACCTCGTCGAACCTGATCAATGTGTATGTGTTCGGATCGAGATCAGGGGGATTCTGATGGGTTCCACGGTTAATCGTCTTGACTGCAGGAAGTTCGTTCCATTGTTTACAGGCGACCTGGCAGGCCCTACAGCCGATACATTTAGAAACATCGATTAATTTAACCTTTTGTCCCATACTACTTCACCCCCTTTCCGATTTTTTCGACATTGACCATAAAGGCCTTTGTCTCCGGAATCATGGTATTGGCGTCACCGATGCTCGGCGTGAGAATGTTCGCAGAATCTCCACCGTCTTTCGGATACACCCATCCGTAATGCCAGGGGAGGCCGACCTGATGAACAACCTTGCCCATAATATTGAAAGGTATAAACCTGTCCGTAACCATAGCGATGGCCCAGAGTTCGCCTCTTGCGGACTTGACCATGACTTTTTCGCCGTTCGCGATTCCCTTTTCCTTGGCCATCTCTTTACTCATCTCGACAAATACCTGAGGCTCCATCTCGAGCAGCCACGGCGTCCACCGGGTCATAACACCAGTCTGCCAGTGCTCGCTGACCCTGTATGTGGTTCCGATGATCGGGAATCTGACATCACAGGTTTTAAATTTGTCTCCACCTTTTTCTTCGCCCGGTGTTGACAACAGCTTGATAGTCGGGTTGATTCTCTGTGAAGACATCGGGTTCTTTTCTATCGGACATTCCAGAGGCTCGTAATGTTCTGGGAAAGGTCCGTCAGCACGGCCGGGGCCGAAAATCCTTGCGTGGCCCTCAGGCTTCATGATGAACGGATGCTTTGTTCCCGGAGCCCATCCGCCGTCAGGAACGTCACCGACCCACTTCTTTCCGGTCCAGTAAATAACCGGTTTTTTCATGTTCCAGGGAACACCCTTCGGGTTGACCGATGCTCTGTTATAGATAATCCTTCGGTTAACCGGCCAGCACCACGACCAGCTGTTGTGCAGTCCGACGCCCTGAGGATTGTCCTTGTTGTTTCTTCTGGCGGCCATGTTCCCCTTCTCTGTGTAACTGTTGCAGTAGAGCCAGTTACCGGAAGAGGTCGAACCGTCATCTTTAAGATAGGCAAAGCTTGGAACCAGAGTTCCCTTCTTGAACTTCTTGCCCTTGATCTCAACGTCTTCAAGAAAATACCCGTTGATCTCTTTGGCAATCGCGTGGGTATCGACATGAATCAGTTTTCCATCCGGGCCCTTGACACCGTAATCCCATGTCAGGTTCAAGATAGGTTCTGGAGATGCTCCGCCTTCCTTCCTGTAGAGTGCCTGAATCTTGTAGTAGAGTTCTGTCATGATCTCGGCATCAGGAAGGGCCTCTCCAGGAGGATTGATAGCTTTGTATCTCCACTGTGACCAGCGGCCGCTGTTAGTGATACTTCCCTCTTTCTCGTTAAAGGCGGCACAAGGCAGAACAAAAACCTCTGTCTTGATCTTGGAAGGATCCTTTCCGGGACCCATCCAGAAAGAGCCTGTCTCGCTCGGGAAGATATTAACGTTGACCATCCAGTCCAGTTTTTCCAAAGCATCTCTCACCTTGTTTGAATTCGCCCCGCTGCAGCAGGGGTTCTGTCCCCAGGCAAAGAAACCCGAGAATTTACCCTTGTGCATCTGATCGAAAAGCATCAGCCATGAAGCGTTCTGTCCGTCATCCAGTTTCGGCAACCAGGAATAACCGAAGTCATTCGCCTTTGTGGCATTCTTGCCGTAGAAAGCCTTTAAGAGGCTGACCGAATACTTGGGATAATTCCCCCACCAGTTGGCGCTCTTGGGATCGCTCGTCTTCGGCGTATATTTAGTGTTGTAAGCCCCCAGGGTAGGCAGAGATGCCTTCGGTGTCTTCAGATATCCCGGAAGGATGTGGAACAGCAGACAGTGGTCTGTTGAACCCTGAACGTTGGACTCGCCGCGAAGCGCGTTGACGCCGCCGCCTGCAATACCCATGTTGCCGAGCAGGAGCTGAATCATGGCCATGGTTCTGATGTTCTGGGTTCCTACGGTGTGCTGTGTCCAGCCCATAGCGTACATGATCGTTCCGGCCTGATCGGGCTTTCCTGTTGCAGTATAGGCCTTGTAAACCTTCAGGAGTTCATCTTTCGGCGTCCCGGTGATCTTTGATACGAGATCAGCGTTATATCGGGAATAATGCTTCTTGAGAAGCTGATATACGCAGTTGGGATGCTTTAGTGACTTGTCTTTTTTGGGAATACCGTCTGAATCAAGCTGGTATTTCCATGTTGCCTTGTCGTATTTCCTCTTTTTGGAATCATACCCTGTAAAGAGACCGTCGTTGAAACCGAACCCCTCGTTAATCAGAAGGCCCGCATTGGTATATTCGGCAACATACTCCTTCTGAATAAGGTCGTTGTCGAGAATATACTTGATCATACCGCCCAGGAAAGCAATATCGCTTCCTGATCTCAGCTTGGTATGAATATGAGCCTTTGCTGAGGTTCGGGTGTAACGAGGATCAACACTGATCAGGGTTGCGCCATCTTCGATGGCCTTTGTCACCCATTTGAACGAAACCGGATGATTCTCAGCAGCATTGCTTCCCATAATCAGGATGCAGTTACTGTTTCTGATATCAATCCAGTGATTCGTCATTGCCCCTCTACCAAACGACTCTGCCAGAGCCGCTACCGTAGCGGAGTGTCAGATGCGTGCCTGGTGTTCGATATACACCAGTCCTAAACCGCGCATCAATTTCTGAAGTATGTAACACTCCTCATTATCCAGAGCAGCGCTACCGATATGAGCGATGCCGTCGGTCCGGTTAACAACCTGACCTTTTGCATTTTTTACGACAAAGCTCTTATCACGGCTCTTCTTGACATTCTTAGCGATCTTGTCAAGAGCCCAATCCCAACTAACCTCCTTGAACTCCTTGGCATAAGGAGCGCGGTACAGTGGTTTTTTCAGACGATTCGGATTTGCGTCTCCGGATAGCTGAAAAACTGAAGCACCTTTGCTACAGAGAGTTCCCTGATTAATAGGATGATCAGGATCGCCTTCGGTATTGATGATCTTACCGTTTCTGGCGTGAATGATTATTCCGCAGCCTACGGAACAGTAGGGACATATGGTAGTTGTTTCCTTGGCATATTTGATCTTAAGAGGCTGAGCATACGCCTCGATAGGCTTAAGATCGATCCCAAGTCCACCTACCAGTAGTGATGTCCCGGCAAGTTTAAGAAAACCTCTACGTGTAACATCCATAAGACTTCTTCCCCTCCTTTCTTATGTGTGTGTTGTGTTCTAAATAAGATTGTATATTGTATTTAGACAACCCCGTAAATTTAACAAACGCCTGCAGCAATGTCAATAAAAAAGAGCGGTTTTCGGCTATAATGAACCGTTATTTCCGAGAAATATGATAAGGAAAAAAAGAAAGGGAATGTCTCAGAATTGCAAGGCAACTACAACCTATTGTTATGAAAAGATTTGTTTCGGTTTCTGTGATAAAGAAGAGAAGATTTTCAGAGCGTTCAGAGAGCCGGTTTGAACCCTTTTAATCTCAGGGCATTGGATACGACCGTAACCGAAGAAAGACCCATGGCAGCAGCGGCAAATATGGGGCTGAGAAGAATCCCGAAAAAGGGGTATAAAACCCCTGCTGCCAGCGGTATCAGAGAGGTATTGTAAAAGAAGGCCCAGAAGAGGTTCTGCTTGATGTTCCTCATCGTGGCCTTGCTCAGTCTGATTGAGGTCACAACTCCCCGTAAATCTCCGCTTATCAGGGTGATATCCGAGGCCTCCATGGCCACATCGGTTCCCGTGCCGATAGCGATCCCGACATCTGCCTGGGCCAGTGCCGGGGCATCGTTGATACCGTCCCCTACCATGGCCACAACATTTCCTTCACTTTGCAGTTTGCTGACTTCTTCAGCTTTATCCTCAGGGAGGACCTCTGCCAGAACACTATCAATATTCAACTGTGTTGCAATGGCTTCGGCAGTTCTTTTGTTGTCTCCGGTAATCATAAAAACCTTTAACCCAATATCTTTAAGAGAGTCTATTGCCTCTTTTGAATTTTCCTTTAATGTATCAGCAACAGCAATGATTCCCGCAGCCTTATGGTTAATAGCGATAAACATCGGGGTCTTGCCGTCTTTGGACAGGCTTTCTGCTTTTTCTTCAAGGTCAAGCAGGTCTATACTCCTCTCTTTCATTAATCTGAGATTCCCCATTAGCAGATGGTCTTCGCTGATTGTTGCTTCGATGCCGTATCCGGCTATCGCATTGAATTCTTGAGGATCGTCAAGAGCGATCTTCTTCTCTTTTGCCCTGTTCACGATTGCTTCGCCCAGGGGATGTTCCGAGCCTTTTTCTGCAGAAGCGGCACGTCTCAGCAGTTCGTCTTCGGAAAAACCGTGAACCGTTATCATATCGGTAACCGAAGGCTCCCCTTTGGTCAGGGTCCCGGTCTTATCCAGCACAATGGCATTAAGTTTATGGGCTGTTTCAAGGGCCTCTCCGCCTCTAATCAGAATCCCGTTCTCCGCTCCCTTACCGGTTCCGACCATGATCGATGTTGGGGTTGCCAGCCCGAGCGCGCAGGGACAGGCAATAATAAGGACTGCCACGAAATTCAGAAGCGCAAAATTAAACGCCGGCTCAGGTCCAAAGAAAAACCATACAAAAAAGGTCACCAGGGCGATAAGGATAACAGAAGGGACAAAATATCCCGCAACGGTATCTGCCAGCCTCTGAATCGGGGGCTTGTTCCCCTGTGCCTCTTCCACCATCTGGATGATCTGGGAAAGAACCGTGTCTTTTCCTATTTTCAGCGCTTCGAACTTAAATGTCCCTGTTTTGTTGATGGTTGCGCCGATAACCTCGTCCCCGGCCTTCTTTTCCACAGGGATACTCTCGCCGGTCAGCATCGACTCGTCGACAGCAGACCCCCCTTCTTTAATAACTCCGTCTACAGGGATTTTCTCTCCGGGTCTTACGATGACAAGGTCTCCCTTGACCACCTCTTCTATAGGAATATCGATCTCCTCGCCGTCCCTTACAATTCTTGCTGTCTTTGCCTGAAGCCCCATCAGTTTTTTTATGGCCTCTGATGTCCGGCCTTTGGCCCTGGCCTCAAGAAATCTCCCGAGAAGGATAAGGACAATAATAAGAACTGCCGTATCAAAGTAGAGCTCGGGTTTCAGGCCCCCGCCCGCAAAGAAAGTAGGGAAGAAGATAGCGGCAAGGCTGTAAAAAAAGGCCGCGGATGTGCCGACCGCAATAAGTGTGTTCATATCCGCACTAAAATGCTTGATGCCTGCCCATGCCCCTTTATAGAACTGATACCCGACCCAGAACTGAACGGGCGTCGCCAGGATCAGCATGGAAAGAGGATGGGAGATAAGATTTAAGAGCCCTTCCGGCAAAAAGGGGAAAAGGCCTTTAAAACTTCCCAGCATAATGATTGCAGAAATGACAAGGCCAAAGATCAGTTTCCTTTTTAAGACAGCTACCTCTGCATCCCGTTCCCCTTTTTCCTTGTCGAGGACTGTTTTTCCCTCTTCATCATCAAAAACCGTGTATACACCCAGGGAAGAAACGATCTTTTTGATATTTGAAATATCAATGAGGGTCGGGATATAGTCGATCGATGCTTTTTCTGTTGCAAAGTTAATGCTGGCTTCGATGACTCCGTCAAGATTATTTAACGCTTTCTGGATCTTGTTCACGCAGGAAGCACACGACATCCCCTGGATGGAAAAGGTTGCTTTTTCTCTGGGAACCTCATATCCCATTCCAGAAATTTTATCAATAAAATCAAAAGGTTTTGCTTTGTCTGTATTGTAAAGAACAGTCGCCTTTTTTGTAGCAAAGTTGACACCGGCTTCTATAACCCCTTCCACAGCGCCGAGCTTCTTTTCCACTTTGGAAGCACAGCCGGCACAGCTCATCCCATTGATCGAAATATCGATCCTGTTCGTCTCTTTTTCAGAAGGTTTATCTGAAACATCTTCTTTTTCCTCGTATTTTCCGAGATAAGCCCCGGGATTCTTTTCAAAAGTCTCCTTGCAGCCTACAGCACAGAAATAATATGTCTTTCCCTCGTACTCGGAAGTTGCGGCCGCACCTGTTTCATCGACATCCATATTGCAAACCGGGTCTCTTGCCATAAAAACAACCTTTTTTATGTTTAAATTTAAAATCTTTAATAGTTATTATATCAGGTATTTCTGTTTTTTCCAAGTATCCTGATTAAATTACTCAGGTATTATGACAAATTTTTTTACACTTCAGCCTACATTTTCGAAGGCCTTTTTTCTTCCGCTAATTTCTTCGTGCTGTTTTCCCCTTCATGATGTTCTTTATCCTCTTTTGAGTGTGAATGACCGCCGCAGCATCCCAGCCCCATCTTGTGCATCAGAAAAAAAAGTCCGCCTATCAATAAAAACCAGAGTATATTTTCCATTGTTTCTTTTCCTCCTTATCTTTATTCCTGTACACAGCAGGCATGAACCTTCTTATATTTGCGCCACGTAAGTAAGGCTTCCCCTCCCCTGACAAGAAGAAAGGTTGATGCAGGGGGAGAGGAAGCCGTTTGTTTAGTAAACCGATCGAACCAGTCCGGTCTTTTTTTCTATCTGAAGCTTCTGAACAAGAGAATTACCCTTTTTGGTAACAATGTTAGCTTCAAAGTGGCTGTCTTTTTCCACAATTTTGCCAAGCTTAAGATTCGGATTTCCCCAGCTAGAAAGGCGGTTCTCTAAAAAAGTTTCTGCCCTCTCTTTTGTTATTTCCTCACCAAGCTCCTGCCCCTCCCATCTTGAGCAGGGAGCATAGCCTTCTGCACCACGCCCGGTTCCCATCATACCGTAGCCGCCGCCGTAACCGCCGTGCATGGCTCCAGGACCCATTCCATAGCCCTGTCCTCCTCCGTAACCTCTTCCATAACCGGGACCATCGGCAAAAGTTATGGTGCTGATTCCTGCAACTAAAAGTAATGCCAGACCAAAAATCGCTGCTTTCTTCATTGTTTATTCTCCTTAAGTTTGTCTGTTTCTGAAAATTTCTTTTAAACTTTATAACCCGATGCCTGGGTTGCCCCCCTTACAGCCTTTTCACCTCCTTGAACCATGTATTGAGCATCTATTCTCCTTTTTATCGCTAACATTATTCCGACCCTTTTACTCAGATTAGACAAACCGGATATCCGCAAAAGTTCCCTGTTGGTCAAATAAATAAAGTTTTTTTGAGAAAAAAGAGGGGGGCTATTTCATGGCTCTGGGGGGAAATAGTTTTCTACTATTTATTATTGAGCCTAGAGAGGAAACCATTTTTGTATAAATTCAAACAGCAATTTCTTTTTTTCGCTTGTTTATCATCATGACGATTAACCCCTCCGAATCGAGAGAATAAAGTGGTCATCTTCTTTTTCCAGCTTTATTACCTTATGCCCTTCGCTTTTGGCGTTTTTGGAAATATCCCGTATCGCATCCTCGGAATCGAGTGTAACATCCAGAACCTCTCCGGGATTCATTGCTTCCAGCATCAGCTTTGTCTTTACCCATGTCATCGGACAAGCGACTCCCCGAACATCAAGAGATTTATCAGAGGAAATATCTTTACCCATTTTTTTCTTCTAAATAGTTTTAATCGGCTCCGGCTCTCTCGGATTCTTGACGGCATACGGGCCGAAAACATCCTTCATGGATTCCATATAATCTTTTATCCCGCCATTTCTCAGGAAATCCCCTATCCTGATCCTCCCCTTGCCTTCACCTGCTTTATTATACCAGTGAAGGGTCTTTTCAACGACAGTAGCCACCAGTGAATCAGGTAAGAACTTCGCAACAACCGCGCCGCTTAGGGGATGTCTTCCATGTTTCCCCCCTACTCTCACGATGTGTCCTTTTTTATCCTCCAGCCACGCCTCAGTGGGGCATGCCCTGATACAGTCCCCGCAATTGAAGCAGTTCTGCTCGATATAAACAGGCCTTCCTTCCTCGTCAGCCTTGATTGCTCCTTCCTTACAGGCATAAGAACAGATTTTGCATGCAATGCATTTATCGTTATCAAATCTGGGTACAACCGCGCCCTGAAAACCGAGGTCCATAGTATTGGTTCTGACACAATCAAAGGGACAGCCTGAAAAAGACATCTTGAATTTGTGGTTGCATTGATGAGCGAAAAATTTCTTATAGACCATTTCAGCCATTTTTTGAGTCTCAGAAAGACCGTTGGGATTATACTCGCAGCCACTGCAGGCAGTGGGAACCCTTACCCTCGGGCCGCAGGTCGCCACCTTAGCGTCGGCTTCACCCAAAATCTCTACAAGATGGTTAAAGTCTTTATAATTGACATAAGGTATTTCCAAAGACTGCCTGACGCTCAAGTGGACATAACCATTCCCGTATTTTTCAGCGGCCTCGGTCATTTTTTTCAGCTTTTCTACGGGGACCCTTCCGCCGGGGCAGGCACACCGGACCGTAAAAAGGTCTTTCTGTTTCTGTTTGACAAACCCTCCGGATTTCAGCTTATTGAAATCGATCACATCTTTCACTCCATCTACATCAGTTTCCACTTTGTCATTTTTATCTTCGATAAAATGATCGACTTTAACCTTTTTTTCTTTATCTTTTCCGCTCAATTTATTTTCTCCTTTAAAAAACTGCTGTGATTCCTAACCAAAAAAAGAATGGAACCCAAAAACTATTTAATCCTCTTTTTTAAGCAAGGGATCAGTAACAGGAAGAAGGGGAAATCTTTTGACAAAACAGAGGTAGGTCAGGACAAATCCGGCAAAAAAGCCGAGCGTGATCAATATCTCCAGAATCCCGAACGGGGCCGTATCTCCTTTCCAGAGGGAAGGGACGATAAGGAGATACCGTTCCATCCACATCCCGGCAATAATAACACCGCAAAGCGCAGAAAGGGTTTTTGGGTTTCTCTTCACCTTCCGGCTCAGCATCACCAGAAAAGGCCAGATAAAGCAGATAATCAGAACAGACCATGAGATTTTCGCCCAGGGAGCTTCCATTCCCCTCTTAATAATAAAGCTTGTCTCTTCCGGAAGATTGCCGTACCAGATAACGAGGAACTGTGACCAGAAAAAGTCCATACTCAAAAGACAGAAGGCAAGGGTCAGCTTGCCCAGATTGTGAAGCACATCAATAGTGATCACATCTTCAAGTTCATAATATTTTCTTATGATAACGGCTATGATCGTTATCGACGCCAGGCCGACATAAAGATTCCCGATAAAAAAGTAGCCGCCGAAAAGGGAGCTGTACCAGTGAGGGTCAAGGGACATCACAAGGTCAAAGGCTATCAGGGTAAAGATTACGGCATAGACAATAAGAAGCACCGGAGAGATGACAGAAAGAACCTTCTGGCTCTTTACCCTCTTTGCTTCGAGACTATTTCCAGCCCCTCCCCGCGCAAGGGCAAGGTCGGGCTTCAGGGAAAAATAGAGGAACGCCAGCGAGAGACCGTAAAGAAGGATCAGGCCGACTGCATCCCGTGAAAAGAGAAAGGGAATGCTCAGCCATTTTTCCTTGCCGACAGCAGGATGAGCGATCCACGGAAAAATCACGTCTCTTCCCAGAAAAAGGATGAGGAAGAGAACAAAAGAGACAGGAAGAAAAAAGCCCATCCCCTCCATAAGGCGCTTTACTGACCTCCCCCACCGGGCATCGGTCACCTGAAAGGTTGCCGCAAAGACAATTCCGGAAAGGGAAATCCCTGACCAGAAGAGAAAGTTTATTAAAAAGGTCTGCCATGCCCGAAGCGGATCGAGCTTAAAAACACCGAACAGGAAGGCAATGAGTCCCAAAAGAACAAAATCCCATAAAACGATCACAAGGCTTTTGGGTATGTCCCTTGGAATGCTGCTGATTATCCTTTCCTGCAACTCTTTGTCCATTATTTTCCCTGTAAAACCCTTATAAAATTCACCACATCCCAGATCTCTTTCTCCGGTATGTTCTCTCCGTAAGCGGGCATCACGGCACCGCCGTATTTGATCGTTCCATAGATAAATCCGTCCGGTCTCTTTTTATAAAAATCGATGGAAAGATCCGGAGGGGGCACAAATTTCTTTGATACAGTTCCGTCACCCTTTCCTGTGCTTCCATGACAGAGGCTGCAGTTGATCATATAGAGCCTCTTTCCGTTCGCTATCGACTCTGCTGTCGGGCTGACCGGATTCCTAACCTTTTCCCCCAGTTCCTCCCGTGTCATCGGAAGCCGGGTTCTGTCTATGGAAAGCGTATTCTCTGGAGGTGTCATCGGCTTTTCATACGGTTTGATAGAAGGCTGGTCGACCATATCTTTGCTCCACGGAAAACCAAGCGCAAAATCGGCTGAACCGATAAAAAAGACCATCACAATGAAAAGCAGGCTAACCCTCTTCACTTCGGACCTCCTTTGCATCTGAAGAACGAAGGATTTCTTCGACACTGTTACATTGTTCCTTCTCACAGGAGACAAAAATCCCGAAGAGGTCTTCGGAAAATCCCGGCTCATACATATGATACAGTGAAATCTTCGGAAGGCGGGCATTCAACAGGACCCCCAGAAAAACCGCTATCCCCCCGAAGAGTATGGTCAGCTCAAAAACAATGATCAAAAAGGGCGGGATCGATATGATCGGCTTTCCCCCTGTTATCAAAGGCCATGACAGAGCGGTTGCCGTTGTCAAAAGAGCCCCGCTCACAGCACCGAGTATGGCTCCGAAAAGGGCAAAAACCCTGACCGGGCTTACTTTCTTTTCCAGCAGCTTCTCGATCTCGTGTGAAGGCACCGGCGAATGAACCCGCAAATCCTTATACCCCTCCTCTTTAAGCTTCTCAATCGCTTTCAGAGTAGAATCGAGATGGGAAAAGACTCCCAGAACTCCTGAAGGGGTTTTTTTCATCATACTCCCCCTCCTTTTTTAGGCGGTTTCAGCTGTTCCTTGACCTCGCTTATGGCGACCGACGGCAGGACCTTGACAAAGAGCAGAAAAAGCAATGCAAACATGGCAAAGCTTCCGGCCGTGATAGAAAGTTCTACCCATGTCGGTTTGTAGGTCCCCCATGCAAAGGGCATGTATTCGTGAGCAATGGATGTGACGATAATCACGAACCGTTCGAACCACATCCCGATATTAATCAGGAAAGCGATAACAAAAAGAGAAACGATATTGGTTCTCATCTTCTTGAAAAAGAAGAGCAGCGGAACCATTGTGTTAAAGATGATCATAATCCAGAACTCCAGGGCGTAATCACCGAAAACCCTGTATTTGAATATCTCATGCTCATAGGTATTATGGCTGTACCAGGCAATAAAGAATTCGGTGGCATAGGAGTAGGCCACGATAAGCCCGGTAAAGATAATCACCTTTGCCAGGTTTTCAAAGTGCCTCTGTGTAATATAATCCTTGAGATTAAAAAACTTTCGCAGAGGGATGAGAATCATGATCACCATCGCCAGACCCGAATGGATCGCACCGGCAACAAAATAGGGGGCGAAGATCGTACTGTGCCACCCCGGAACGATCGACATGGCAAAGTCCCACGACACGACGCTGTGAACCGAAATAACAAGAGGCGTGGCCATGGCCGCCAGAAAGAGATAGGCGCTGGAATGATGCCTCCACTCCCTGTCCGTTCCGGTCCATCCCATAGACAGAAGCGAATAGATCTTCTTTCTGATTCCGGTCGACCTGTCCCTGACAGCCGCAATATCGGGAAGCAGCCCCATATAAAGGAATATAAAGCTAATGATAAAATAGGTGGTGACCGCAAAAACATCCCAGATAAGAGGGGACCGGAAATTCGGCCAGAGAAGTTTCGGGTCGGGATAAGGGAGCAGATAATAAAAATACCAGACCCTTCCGAGATGAACGAGGGGGAACAGACCGGCAGTCATGATAGCGATGACTGTCATGGCCTCTGCGCTTCGGTAAATAGAAGTCCTCCATTTGGCCCCGAAGAGATAGAGGATAGCCGAGATAAGGGTCCCTGAATGGGCAATACCGACCCAGAATACAAAGTTGGTGATATAAATCCCCCATTTCACCGGATGGGTAATCCCCGCGACACCGATACCCTTGACTATCTGATACATCCATGCGAAGAACCCGAGCCCCAGAACCGACAGTGTAATGAGAAGGAGGATATAATAAATCTTGCCCGGCTTTTCCAGCGTCTTCAGGATATCCCGGTTGACCTTCCCGTATGTAATTTCCTGGTTCTCTTCCATCATTAAATCTCTCTCTTTATCTTCTTCAGATAAAAGACCGAGGGCTTGGTATTGACCTCTTCCAGAACCCTGTAGCTTCGCTTATCCTCTGAAAGCCGTGAAACCCGGCTCTCTTTGTCCTTTAAATCCCCGAATGTAATCGCCCCTGTGGGACAGGTCTGGGCACAGGCCGGCATGATCTCCCCGTCCCTGACCTTTCTTCCCTCATATTTGGCCTGCTCCTTTTTTTCTCTTATCCGCTGCACGCAGAAGGTGCACTTTTCCATAACCCCGACCTCTCTTACCGTCACGTCGGGATTAAGATGCCAGTTGAGCGGTTCCGGCCATGAGTGGTTGAACCAGTTGAACCGCCTCACCTTGTAAGGGCAGTTATTCGAACAGTAGCGCGTACCCACGCAGCGGTTGTATATCTGGGCATTCAGCCCTTCAGGATTGTGATAGGTCGCGTATACCGGGCAGACAGGCTCGCAGGGGGCATTGTCACACTGCTGGCACAACATGGGGATAAACCGCGTATCGAGCCCGCTTTTGTTTGTTTCGATATACCTCTCTATCCTTATCCATGCCATCTCCCTTCCCCTTGCAACTTCCTTTTCACCGACAACCGGGATGTTATTCTCCATGTAGCAGGCGGCAACACAGGCATTGCATCCGGTGCAGGCATTCAGGTCGATCACCATGCCCCATCTGTGCTCCTTAAAAGGATGGGGCCTGTACATGTCGACCCTCTTTTCCTCTTTCACCTCTTTGTCAGTCTTGAGGTGAAGAATGCTCTTGCCGATGCCGAGAAAAATGGTCCGGGCAATCTCTCTTCCGAACTGCCTCCGCCCTCCCTGCGTTGAAGCCAGAGGCTTTTTCCCCTTCACCTTTTCAAGCTTCACTGGTAAAGAAGACCATAAAAGACCCCCTGACATGTTTTCCGGCTCTTTTGGAAGGAGATGAACCGGATTCACACCCCTTCCCCTGGCGTATCTTCCATACTCCTTATGGCCGAGCCCGAGAGGCACGGCCGCAGCATTGTCCTTTATCCCTTCATAAATATGAACAGGGGCCTCCAGCCTTCCGTCTTTTGACTCTGCAGCCACAAAATCCCCCTCTTTCACCTTCAACGCCAAGGCTGTTTTGGGACTGATCTCCAGCCAGGAATCCCAGGTAATATGGGTGATGGGGTCCGGAACCTCGTGAAGCACCGGTTTGTTGGCCCCGCGTCCGTCAAAGAACTTTATCGAGGGATAGAGAAAGAGGCTGTAAGGTTTCTCTTCTTTTTCTTTCGAATCGATTTGAAAAGGCTTTTGAAAGATTAATGTTGAGAGCGTCACCTTCCTGTCTTTTGCAATTCTCCAGACCCCTCCCCTTTTGAGGCTCTCTTCCCAGAAAGACCCGAAATCCTTTCCAGCATCGAAATCCTTATGAACCCCTTTCCATGAATCCTTCAGGTAATCGTGGAAAGTGGCCGGCCCGGTTTTGTCCTGCTTAAGGGAAAGGAGGATATCACCAAACGATTTTGTATTGTATTGAGGCCTTATCACCGGCTGGCTCAGCCCGTAAACCCCTTTTCTTGGAACCGTGTCGCCCCATTCTTCAAGAGGGGAAGAAACCGGAATAATCAGGTTCGCCTGTTTTGCCGTATCATTCATAAAGGAAGAAAAGGAAACAACCATAGGCACATTTTCCAGGGCTTCTTTAAAGCCGGAAGAAGCGGGGAGATTGAATAGAGGATCGACATCATACAGGATAAGAACCTTGACCTTTTGATCGTTCATCGACTCGATCAGTCCAAGCATATCCCTGTATGGATTAATTTTCCCCTGTGCGATTTCATGGCCGAAACGGACAGTCTTCCCGATATTTCCGGTAATAGTGTTGAGGAGGTTTACGGCCATTGACGTTTCCGTGGCATCATCACCCTGAACAGCGATCCCGCCGCCAAGAGCCAGCCCCGGTTTTGCTTTTGCAAAGGCAATGCCGAGTTTGGCTATCTTTTCCTTTGCAATCCCCGTCTCAGAAGCGACCCTCTCCAGAGTGAAGTCTTCGGTAAGGATTTTCATTCCATCCAGTTCGTCAGGTTCCAGCGGAGCGTTCAGTTCTTCTTTCAGGATAAAATGGACAAGACCAAGCGCCAGGGTCTTTTCAGTCCCCGGGTTCAGGTCGATCCACTCATCGGCATTTGCTGCGGTCATGGAGAGCCTCGGCCCGACTGCGACAAAACGGCCGTTCCCCTCGGCTTTTTTCATGGCCCCGAAATCTTTGGAATACTCGACCGGCGACAGCCATGTCTCAAGGAAGTCGGCACCAAAAGAGAGAACCATCTCGGCCTTTTCCATGGAATAAAGGGAAATTTCATTCCGGGAGAAAACAATCCGGTTCGCTTCCGTAATATTTTCATAAGAAACCGGTTCATAGAACAGGCGCTTTGTTATTTGGAAGGTGTCCATCCATTCATTGAGCAGCTTCTCAAGACTTCCGGTCATCAGAGGGGTAATCAGGGCGATTTCGCCGGGCTTGTTTTCCTGCACATTGGACTTTAAAAGCTCGGTGAGAATTGCTTCGGCTTCGTTAAAGGCCGCACCCTTAAACTCTCCGTTTTCCTGCCTGATCAGCGGTTCTCTTATCCGGTCCGGATTATAGAGCCCCTGAATGGATGTCTGTCCGCGCATGCAGAGGCTTCCCCTGTTTACAGGATGAAGGGGATTTCCCTCGAGCTTTATCGGTCGTCCTTCCCTTAATTTCACAAGAAGGCCGCACCCTGCCGGACATTCACGGCATACGGTCGCATACCAGTCGGCAATTCCCGGAACGCTCTCTTCCGGGGGGATCAGGTAGGGAATGATTTTGTCGACGGGATCAGAAGAACATCCGGAAAGCGCCGCAGAAGCGCCCCCGATGCCGAGCAGCTTTAAAAAGCTTCTTCTGTTTAAAGAGAACTTCACAAAACCCCCTTATTTATGGCAGACAAGACAATCCCTGCTTGCGTCGTTTGCTTTATGGCATTTAACACACCAGCCCATCTTGAGAGACGATACCTTACGCACCCTGCTCATTTTTTCCACCTTGCCGTGGCAGACCTGGCACCCAAAACCGCTTTTTATATGCATCCTGTGGGAAAAATAGACAAAATCGGGATTTTTATAGACCCTGACCCACGGGATCGGTTCTTTCTTGTTCCAGTATTCGTGTATCTTCTTTACCTCCGGTTTGTCCGCGGCAGTTATCTTATGACAACCCATGCATTTCTGAACAGAAGGAATCCCGGCTGAAGGGGAGCGGTCTGCGGAGGTATGGCAGTAGAGGCAGTTCATCTGGTAATTGCCGGCATGGATCTTATGGCTGAAAGCAATGGGCTGTTCAGGGGAATAAGAGCCTCCAAAAAAACCGGTCAGGAAAAAAAGAGCGGCTGATGCCCCTAAAATGAGTATGAAAACACGTGTCAATGATTTCATATATATATATACGAGTGTTATCAAAAAATTATTTCTCATTATCTCGAATAAAATTTCCATGTCAAGGGTAAAACACCTTTCCGGTTAAATTTGATATTTTTAAAAAAGGTCTTGACAAAAAAATCCACTGACACTATATTATGAGCATATGCTCATTATAGAAAGGTGATTTTTTATGACTCGTCCAAGAAAAAACAGGTTTGTATGGGGAAATCCCGTGTCCAACTTTTTCAAACCGGCCGGGATAAGGCTTTCTCAAACAGAGCTTCTGACATTAACGTTCGATGAATTTGAGGCTATCAGGCTTGCTGATATGGAGGGTCTTTATCAGGAAGAAGCGGCCAAAATCATGAATATTTCCCGCCAGACCTTCGGAAGGATTTTGCAGGAAGCCCACAGGAAAATAGCCGAATGTCTTGTTCAGGGAAAAGCCCTGAAGATCGAAGGGGGCAGCTATATATCGGCCGAGAATATTTTCAATTGTCGCGGGTGCGGGAATATGTGGGGCAGACAACCGGATCAGATTCCCAATGAGTGCCCTGAATGTGAAAACAGCGATATACAAGCCGCTGACCAGGGGGGGCCTTTTGGCCGGGGACCGATGAGAGGCCGCGGCCGGAGAAGGGGCGGCCCCCCATGGCAAAAATAGTGCTTTTATTATTTTAGAGAAAGGAGGTGATTTTTATGCCAGCAGGAGATGGAACAGGTCCTCTCGGTTTGGGAGCAAGAAGCGGATGGGGGCTCGGCTACTGCTCCGGTTATTCCATGCCGGGCTCTGTAAACCCTTATGGAAACAGGTCGTTTGGTTTTAGGCGCGGAGGCGGAAGAGGCTTTGGGTGGAGACAGGGCGGATTCGGTATGGGACGGGGATTCTGGCGGCAACCGGCAGCGAGTTCTTTTGGCTATCCCAATTATCCGAGTATAAGTCCTGAGCAGGAAGCTGATATGCTGAAGGATGAAGCAAAAGCCATGCAGAACGAGATCAGCGATATCGAAAAGCGTATCACTGAACTTGAATCCAAGACCGGGACCCAGGAATAACAGAAATAACATTTTCAATAACCTTTTATCTTAGAAAAGGAGGCGATTCAAATGTATGGAAGAGGCGGAAGTTTGAGATTCAGCAGGTTCTCTCCCAGAACACCCTCAGGCTATAGTTATGTAGGACCCTGCCGCTGCGGAGGCGGACCTCATGCCTTTTATCAGGATGCAGGCGGGAGGATAACCCATGCTTCAGAGGCTTTTAACCGGGGGTATGCTCCGCCTCCCCCAGAAAGCAAAGAAGAGCTTGAGTACGAACTTCAGGCGCTGAAGGACGAAAAAGCTTCTCTTGAAAACAGGCTTGGAGAGGTGGAAAAAGAGCTGAAAAAGGAAAGTGGGAAGTAAAACTTCCCACTTTCTCCTTTTCTTAATTTTAAGGAATTTAACAAAGGAGACAAGATTGAAAATAGCGATATCAACAGACGGAGATTTTGTTTCACCCCATTTTGGTCGTTGTCCGGCTTTTACCCTTGTTGAAATAGGGAACAAAAAAACAATAGAGAAAGAAACGATTGAAAACCCTGGACATAACCCCGGATATTTACCGCAGTTCTTCCATGAAAGAGGTGTCAATTGCATTATTGCCGGAGGAATGGGAGCAAAAGCCTCTGACCTTTTCAGGCAATACGGCATAGAAGCCATAACAGGAATCAGCGGGAGCATCGATGGGATTATTGATCAACTGGTCAAGGGAACTCTTCAAGGAGGAGAAAGCCTCTGCCAGCCCGGCGCAGGTAAAGGCTATGGCCTGGATAAAAGCATATGCGACCATTCTTCTGAGCATGAAGAATAGTCCTTCTATTGTTTTTCTTTAACAAAATCAAAGAGAGGTGAAAGATGAAGATTTGCGTTACATCAGAGGGAGAGACCCTTGAATCCAAGATTGATCAGCGGTTCGGTAGAAGCCAGTATTTCCTGATTATAGATCCGGAAAGCCTCGAATTCGAAGCCATCAAAAACCCGAACATCGATGCTGCAGGCGGAGCCGGAATTCAATCAGCTCAGCTGGTTGCCAACAAAGGGATCAAAGCCCTTTTAACAGGGCACTGCGGGCCAAACGGGTTTCATACCCTTGAGGCCGCGGGTGTGCAGGTCGTTGTCGGGATATCCGGAACAATAAAAGAAGCCGTGGAACGTTATCAAGGCGGCGATTTTGAAACGGCAAATGGCCCGGATGTTATGGCTGATTATGGGAATCCTGGTAAAGGAAATTTTGAACTTTAATTCAATAAAAAAAGGAGAACTAAAATGCCATACGGTGATGGAACAGGCCCTTTAGGAAAGGGTCCAGGAACAGGAGGAAAAAGCGGGGGTGCCGGCAGAGGCCGCATAGGAGGCAATCGTTCCGGAGCAGGACCTGTCGGGAATTGCATATGCCCTGTTTGTGGAGCAAGCGTATCTCACAAACTTGGACTTCCCTGCTCCAGTACAACCTGTGCAAACTGTGGTGCAAAAATGACAAGAGGCTGAGAGAACGAAAACTGTTGTTACACAATCTCTGAAAGGATTTCTATGATTATCTCAATTGCGAGCGGTAAAGGAGGAACAGGAAAAACAACGGTGGCCGTAAGCCTGGCCCTTTCTCTTGAAAATGTTCTTTTGTTGGACTGTGATGTGGAAGAACCGAACGCCCATCTCTTTTTAACACAGAAGATGGGTAAGAAGAGGCCGGTTTTTGTCCCTGTTCCCAGGGTAGATGAGAAGCTATGCAACTACTGCGGAAAATGCTCGGAAATCTGTGCCTATAATGCCATTGCGGTTCTCAAAGACAAGGTGCTGATTTTTCCCGAGCTCTGCCACAGCTGCGGAGGCTGCTCCCTTCTCTGCCCTGAAAACGCCATATTCGAAACAAAAAAGGAGATAGGAACCATCGAATCGTCCCGGAACGGGAACAGTATCGCATTTGTTCAGGGGAGGCTCAGGGTCGGTGAAGCACGGTCTGCCCCCCTTGTCAGCGAGGTAAAAAAAGAGATCGGAATAGAAAGGGATACTATCATTGATGCCCCGCCCGGAACCGCCTGCTCGGTTATTGAATCGATAAAAAAGAGTGATTTCTGCATCCTGGTTACCGAACCGACCCCTTTCGGTCTTCATGACCTGACACTTGCTGTGGAGATGTTAAAGAAGATCAAAATCCCGTTCGGGGTTGTCATTAACCGGTCGGACCTGGGCGACAGCCGGGTTGAAAACTACTGTTGTAAGGAAAAAATCCCTATACTGATGCAGATTCCCTTTAGCAGGGACATCGCCGTAGCCTATTCAAAAGGAAAGCCGATCATCGAGGAAAAACCCGAATATCGGGATAAGTTCAAGAAGCTTTTTCATTCAATCGAGAAACAAATTCAAGAGAATTAGAAAGAATTTGAAATCCCGTTATAAAAATTACTTTCACAATCTATTTTTAGGAATAAACGAATGAAAGAAATGGTGGTTATCAGCGGTAAGGGAGGTACAGGAAAGACGGTTATCACGGCCAACTTTGCCGTGTTGGCTCAGAATAAAGTTATCGCGGACTGTGATGTCGATGCCGCAGACCTGCACCTTCTGACCAAACCGAATATCGAGGAAAGACATGAGTTTAAGAGCAGCCGCGTTGCCCGGATTGAAAGCGAACTCTGTAAAAAATGCGGAAAGTGTTCTGCAGTCTGCCGTTTCAATGCGATTAACGGAAACTTTAGCGTCGATTCAATTGCCTGTGAAGGGTGCACTGTCTGCAGCCTCATCTGCCCTGAGAAGGCTATAAAAATGGAAGAAGAGTCATCCGGAGAATGGTTTATCTCAAAAACCCGGTACGGGACAATGGTTCACGCAAGGCTCGGCGCTGCCAAAGAAAACTCGGGCAAGCTGGTTACGGTTGTGCGGAAGGCTGCCAAAGAAATCGGGGAAAGAGAAGGTGCGGACTACTGCATCATCGACGGCCCCCCTGGTATCGGCTGCCCGGTCATTGCTTCTCTGGCCGGAGTCGATTTTGCCCTTATTGTTACCGAACCGACCCTGTCAGGCCTTCATGACCTGATAAGGGTGGCGCATCTCGCCAGACAGCAAAGGGTCAAAATCTCAGTCTGCATTAATAAATATGATATTAATCTTGAGAACACGGAAAAGATCAAGGAATTCTGTTCCCAGTCAGATATTGATATTGCAGGAGAAATTCCATTTGAGAAAAAGATTGTTGAATCCCTGGTTCGCGCCAGACCTTTTTTAGAGCATAACGAAAGCACGGAAGCCTCAAGAAGAATAAAAAAGATGTGGGTAAAAATACAAGATGTTTTACACGAAGTCTGATTTTATTTCTAATATTTCAGGAGGAATCAAAAATGAAAGAGGCCAAAAATATCCTGATACCGCTTGATTTAAGCAAAGATTCCAAAGTTATTTTGCATTATGCCGTTTCTCTGTCAAAGAAGCTTAAAGCAAAAGCAACTGTTTTTCATGTTTTAGAGAAACCGAGAGTCGACCTGTCAGAGATAAACTTTGAATCAGGATTCTTAAAAGATTTAAGAAAACATCATGAAGAAGAGGCAGAAAGGGGATTGAAAGCATTAATGCCCGATGAATACCGCAAAGAAAACAACATAAAAACCGATATTAGGTGGGGAGAGCCCTCTGTAGAGATTATTAACGAAGCAGAGAGGATGAAAACTGATTTGATCATTATGGGAACGCATGGCCGGACCGGTCTCAGTCATATGTTGTTGGGAAGTGTTGCTGAAAAGGTTTTAAGACTGGCACCTTGTCCTGTTACGGTTGTTAAAAACAAGAAAAATAGATTTGAAGCAGGAAAATCAAAGGATGCCGATAATAAAAATAAATTTCACCTGAAAAAAACAGCGGCTGGGGTATCTTGAATGTAGGCTAATTTTAAAAAGAAAACAGCTCCATTCTTAATTAGAGAAGAAGAGAGGTAGGATTTGCCATGAATGAAAATGTTCAACAACAAAACCGGCGTACAGAGATTCAGGAGCAGGAGAAGAAAGTCAAAGCAAACATGTCACGCATAAAAAACAAAGTTCTTGTATTCAGCGGAAAAGGAGGCGTCGGCAAAACCACTACATCGGTCAATCTGGCCTTTGGGCTGGCAAAAAAAGGATATCAGGTAGGAATTCTGGATGTTGATATTCACGGGCCGAATGTTCCCAAGATGCTTGGGATCGAAAAACAAAGCCTCACCGGCTCTGAAGCGGGCATGGAGCCTGTAAGCCTCCTTCCCAATTTGAAGGTGGTAAGCCTCGCCCTGATAGGATTCAACAATGACGAACCGGTTGTCTGGAGAGGCCCTCTCAAGGGAGGGGTCATCAGGCAGTTTCTGGCCGATGTCAACTGGGGAGAGCTAGATTATCTTATTGTCGATTCCCCTCCTGGAACCGGAGACGAGCCTCTTTCGGTCTGCCAGCTCATTGAAGACATCAGCGGAGCCATTGTGGTCACAACCCCGCAGGATGTGGCTATTCTGGACTCTAAAAAGGGGATTCTTTTTGCCAAGATGCTGGATGTCCCCTTTATCGGGGTTATCGAGAACATGAGCGGGCTTATCTGTCCCCACTGCCAGGAGAAAATCGACCTTTTCAAGAGCGGCGGAGGGAAAAAGATCGCCGCTGAGCTGGATGTTACTTTTCTGGGGAAAATCCCCATAGAGCCTGAAATCGTCCAGCTGTCGGATGAGGGAAAGCCCTTTGTTTATTACAGAAAAGATACGGAAACAGCAAAAATCATCGAAGAGATCATCAACAAGATGGACAAAGCCCTCGGAAAGAAGGTTCATTGATATAAGATGAGAGAAAATAATTTCAAATACATTTACGGCCCGGTTTCGTCATGGAGGCTCGGGAGTTCTCTCGGCATCGACCCCCTCTCCTTTTCCCCGAAGGCCTGTTCGTTTGACTGTATCTACTGCCAGATAGGGAAAACTTCACGGCGCACAAAAGAGAGGAAGCTGTATGTAGAGACAGAAGAGATATTAAAAGAACTGCATGAGCTCCCTTCTGTTCCCATTGATTACATCACCTTCTCCGGCATGGGAGAGCCGACGCTGGCAAAAAACCTCGGGGAGATGTTAGAAGCCGTGAAATCGGCAAGAAAGGAAAAGATAGCGGTCATAACAAACTCATCCCTTCTGGAGAGGGAGGATGTCCGAAAAGAACTTCTGCCTGCCAATACAGTTCTTGCCAAGATAGATGCCTGTTCAGAAGAGATGTTCCGAACAATCAACAGGCCCCTGGAGGGGATCCGCCTTGACTCTGTTCTGGAAGGGATAAAAAAATTTCGTAAAGAGTACAGCGGGATGCTGGCGCTTCAGACCATGTTCATCAAAGAGAACGAAGAAAGCTGTGAAGAACTGAGCGAAATGGCCGGAGCCATCGGTTTTGACGAGGTCCAGATCAACACCCCTCTCCGCCCGTGCCCCGTAAAACCTTTATCCGAAGAAAGAATCTCACTAATTAAAAATGTCTTTGCCGGACTCAATCCGATAACGGTCTTTGAAAAAGAAAGAAAAAAGACCGTTCCGATAAGCAGTTCAGAAACCCTCAGGAGAAGGGGAAAGACTACCTAAACATATTCATAAAATTTACTTCGTCTTCTTAAGAAAAAGGAGGTTTTACCATGAAGATCTTAATCACCGGA
>Ga0233431_1000257_pt1 | contig 123119 bp, 93 predicted proteins | sample SI_118_April2016_FD_179867 | JGI IMG/M metagenome (GOLD analysis project Ga0233431, IMG submission 179867) | Seawater microbial communities from Saanich Inlet, British Columbia, Canada - SI_118_April2016_200_MG | ecosystem: Environmental > Aquatic > Marine > Inlet | place: Canada: British... | reverse complement strand
ATTGGCCTGGATCAGCTCCAGCCCCGTCAGGAAAGGACTCAGCACGTGGAAGAGCGCCTGCGCCGCGTCAAAGGCCTGCACCGATGCGTTGCCGTCGGCGTCGCCAAAAGGATCGACCACCTGATCGGTGTCCACGCGGTCGAGCTGGTCGCCCAGCGCCGTGACCACATCGTCGTAGGTCGCCGTCAGCACATCCCCCTTCTGGCCGTTGATCGTGCCGTCGTCGTCGGTGCCGGCCGTCGCGCCGGCCGTGCTGGCCAGGCTGCCGAAGAAGACGTCATCGTCGATGTCGACCTCCGTCAGCAGCACCATTTCGCTCTCGCCGTTGGAACTGGTGATGACCACCTGCGCCGTCTCGGCCGAGGAGAACGAGGTATTGAGGTCGCCGTCGATGACTTTGATATAAAGCACGTCGCCCGGCTGGGTGGCGTCGGTGATTTGCACTGTGCCATCGGTGCCGCCGATGGCCGTGCTCTGTGCGGTGCGCACAATCGGTCCGGCACCATTGCCGTCGATAGCATCGGAGAAGCTGACTTCGACGATCTCGCCGGCCTGTGCCTGGATCAGCGCATCGACAATAGCCGACGTGCCGAACTCGGTCGAAACCGTGCCCGTGAACGTGCCCGCCGTCGCCGCGTCTTCGCTGAGGACGAGGCCGGTGATCTGGTCACTGGTGGTGAGGTTGGTCGCCGTGATGGTGACCTGGTCCGTGGCGGCGAGCCCGTCGAGATCGGCGTCTAAGTCGATAACGGTGATGGTCAGGTCGTCGCGCGGAATAAACTGCGCCGGCAGGCTGCCGATGCTGCCGTCGTTGCCCACCAGCGTCACCAACCCGTTGACGGTCACATTCGGCGGGTTGCCGTCATTGAGCAGTGCACCGCTGAGCGTGAGATCCGAAAAAGCCGGTGCGCGCACGTCGTTGACCGTGAAATCGAGGTTGATCAGCGTCTGGGCACCCGTCGCCGAGTGCTGATCGACGGCCATGGCCATCACCAACTGCTCCAGCGTGCCGTCGCCGGCCACGGTGTTGGTCTCGACCGCCCAGGTATCTACGGGATCGCCGGTCAACGTGCCCGTGGTGTTGGCGCCCACCAGCGTCAGTAGCGCCGTGTCGTATTCGACCGTCAACTCGACCGCGACGATGCCGCTGGCCTCGTCGAGGGTGATCGGCACGGTCAACGCCTGGTTGTAGGTCGCCGTCACCGACGGTGCCGCGCTGATCGTGACATTCGTCAGTGCGAAGGAGGCGTCGATGGTGTGGTTGGCCTGCACGTTGAGAAAGTCGTGGGTAGTCACCGCGCCCACCGAGCCGCCGTCGACCAGCACATCGGCGACGTGATAGCCGGGATCGGGCGTGATGATATACGACTGGTTGGCACCGGCGCTGACAGGCGTAGCCCCCGGGGGGGTGATGCTGCCATTGGCCCCGGCCGAAGCGGTAATCGTATAGCCTACGACCCCCACGGTTTCTATTTTGCGGACTTTATGGCTTTCGTGCTCGCCGATGTAGAGATTTCCTTGACCGTCAAAAGCCACACCCGTCGGGTAACGTATCTGGGCCGAGATCGCAGGTCCACCGTCCCCACCCGAACTGGCGGAACCGTTACCGGCCAATGTAGAGATGGTATTGGCGGCCACATCCACCTTGCGCACGCGGTGGTTGTCCGAATCGCCGATATAGACATTGCCCGCACCGTCTACGACCACGCCGCGAGGATGGTTCAATTGGCCCGGCAGGGCGCCATCGCTGACCCCGGTGCTGCCGTTACCGGCCAATGTAGAGATGGTATTGGCGGCCACATCTACCTTGCGCACGCGGTGGTTGCCCCAGCCGGCGATGTAGATATTGCCCGCACCGTCAACGTCCACCGAGAAAGGGCTGTTCAACTGGCCCGGCAGGGCACCGTCACTGAACCCGGGGAAACCGTCACCGGCCACCGTGGTGATAATGCCGCTGACCAGATCCACCTTGCGAATGGTGTGGTTGCTCACCTCAGCGATGTAGAGGGAATTGCCGTGTACGGCCACATCCATCGGACCGTTCAACTGGGCGAGCGTGGCATCCCCACCGTCGCCCCCATAGGCCCCTGTGCCATCGCCGGCCACCGTGGAAATCGTAGGGGGCGAGGCGTTCAGATCCACCACGCGCACCCGGTGGACGCCAAAAGAGGCGATGTAGAGCTGATTAGTACTGGATAGGGCCACTCCATAAGGCTGTTGCACCGCGGCGAGCGTGGCATCCCCGCCATCTCCGCTAGATCCCGATGAGCCGTTGCCGGCCACCGTGGTGATTATACCGGTGGTCAGATCCACTTTGCGCACGCGGTTGTTGCCCTGATCGCCGATATACATGAGATTGTTCGCCACGTCGACGGCCACGCCGTGGGGAGCAGCCAGCTGGGCGGAGGCAGCCTGGCCGCCATCGCCTGAAAAGCCCTGCCCCCCGTTGCCGGCCACCGTGCTAATATCCCCCGGCGCCGCTTCGGCGAGACCCGCCCCCAGCGCCAGCAGCGCGATGCTGCCCAGCGCGGTCAGGCCGCGTTTTAAAAACTTCTCTGCTCTCAGCATGATGTCACTCCCTTATTAGGTAGATTAGGGTACTTCTCAAGAAACATCCTCTGTTTAGATATCGCTCTTCTCACCTCATAGCCTTAACAAATCTCATGCCACGGAGAATGATTATTCGTAATTCATTGTTTATTATAAATTTATAATAAAAAGAGTTATTCGATCACGAATCTGCATTTGTTCGCTGGCAAACAAAGCAGTGTTCGCTGACGAACATTCGAACATATCTGTCCAGTAGACAGACAGACTTCAAATTAAAAATGCGGACGTCTGCATTTTTTGTTTAAAACAAATAATCGCACTCTAAGAAGCTGTTGAGTTATTCAAACACATTTAGCGACGGTAACCTTTATCATGGCAATGCGGATCATGTTTTCGGCCGCCGCCGTCAAGATTCCGAAATCCTTGGCTAATCGAGGCTGGATGCGCTTTCTTACGCACCTATCTCGATCCGAGAGCCGCCGTGCGGTTGGGCAAAAAACGCCTTTCTGCCTTTCTGGACAAACGCTACCGACTCCCGCTGGAAGAAGGCTGTGCTCACCCGCTTCGATGTGGCTCGGTAGCCACTCCATACCGAGTCGGTGTGACCGTGGCTTCCGGTCCCGCCGTTCGTCTGCAGTTCCTCGCAAGCACCGAATGTCTCTTTGTCGTCAGCCATGGTATTTCCTCTCAATTGTAAAGTCTTCGTTCGCCGTATTGAAGGGCGCTTTATTTTAGACTTCCCCTTCGGACATATCAAGCCGTTCAGACAGAGGGTTTTTAAATGTTAAATTGACAAAAAAGGAATTCAATTCCTATATTGTAAGAAAAGATCGATGCCATGATTCGACGAAATCTCGCCTTATATCTCAAAAAGATGGCCGACTTCTTTCCCGTTCTGTCGGTTTCGGGTCCGCGCCAATCGGGTAAGACAACCCTCGTGCGCAGCGTCTTTCCCGACCGCGAATACGTCAACTTGGAGCGGCTCGACGACCGCCTGGCAGTGGAGGAAGACCCCGCTGGTTTCCTATCCCGCTATCGTGAAAATGGAGTCGTAATCGACGAGGCGCAGAGGGTGCCGGAGCTATTCTCGTATCTGCAGGGCATCGTCGATGACTCGGGCTTGATGGGGAAGTTCGTGCTGACCGGTTCGCAGAACTTTCTCCTGCTGGAGAAAGTCACCCAATCCCTGGCTGGCCGCGTCGCCCTGATGAATCTGATGCCTTTTGAAAGCGCCGAACTGGCCGATACTCAATTTGCCGATTTTTCCCTGAATGAAGCGCTGTACACCGGATTTTATCCGGTAATCTACGATCGCGGCATGGACCCGCTGGACTACTATCCATCCTACATCCAGACTTACATCGAAAGAGACGTTCGCAGCATTAAAAACATCGGTGATCTGAGCCTGTTTCAGCGCTTCGTGCGGCTGTGCGCCGGCCGGATCGGCCAGTTGCTCGACCTGACCGGCATCGGCAACGACCTGGGCATCACCTACAAGACGGTGCGCGCGTGGATCTCAATCCTGGAGGCCAGCTACATTCTCTTTCTACTCTATCCCCACCACGAAAATTTCAACAAACGCCTGGTCAAATCTCCCAAACTCTACTTCTACGATACCGGCCTGCTCTGTTCACTCCTAGGACTGCAGGCGGCCGGACAACTAACCACGCACTACCTGCGCGGAAGCATCTTTGAGAATTACGTCATCGCCGAATTGCTCAAAAAACACGTTCATGTCGGCCGACGTCCCGATCTCTACTTTTGGCGGGATAACACAGGGCACGAGTTGGATCTTCTCGTCGAACAAGGCACGCGCCGACAGATCGTCGAAATCAAATCCGGTGCCACTCTCGGTGAGGACCAATTCAAAGGCTTGAAGTACTACCAGAAACTGACTGGCGGCCCCCATCAGGGACACGATTACTACCTGGTCTACGGCGGAGATCGCGACCAGACTCGATCACATGGGCGAGTTCTGAGCTGGAAAAATGTCGGAGATCTGATGAACCCCTAAAAGGGTTCTGGTGCATGATTCGCCTATCGAATGTCATTTCCCCGTTATGCCTGGATCTCACCCACTCACTTCGACTTTGTAGGACCCGGGTTTTCCCAAACCTTAAAAAGCCAGACCTGGGCAAGGGCAATAATACTGCTAAGAAGAGTGGCGATGTTGAGTTCCTGCCTTTGTACCGCCTCTATCAATCCTCCACGTAATACCGCACCTCGGGATAGCGGTTGCCGGCGTAGAGTTCGTCGTCGATCGGCTCGCAGATGTTGAAGGAGAAACCGAACATCCCCTTTTGCTGCTCCACGCGCACCAGCAGGCTGTGCTCACCCGCTTCGACGTAGCCCGGCAGCTGTTCCATGCCGAGTCGGTGTGACCGCTGCTTCCCCTCGTACGCGTAGATCTCTTTCCCGTCGATCCACACCCTCAGCCCCTCAGCCGATCCCACCCAGAAACGGACCGAGTCGGATGTGGCCATGGTAAAACGGGTGAAGCAGTACACGGTGCAGGGGGAGGAATCATCGAAATGCTCGCCCAGGAATATCTTGTCGTGCCCGAAGAACACCACCGGCGACCAGTCTTCTTCACCGGGCACCGGCGATAATCCGGCGATCTGCTTTGCGTCGAAGGCGTGATCCTGCTGCATGGGGCCCAGCAGCGTCCAGTAGCGCGGCCCCATGCCGTAGTCGGCGTGGTCGGCCCACAGGCTCATTCCCATCCACCACGGATAGGCCTTGCCCGCTTTTTTGAATCGCCGCGCCAATTCATCCACCTTCCCCCCTTTTACCTCCACATTTTCGTACCGCCCCGGCCCCAACCCGTTCTGTCGGGCGAGTTCCGCGAACTCCATGTCATCCGGGTTGAAGCCCATCAATTTCGCCGCGACCAGATCGACCGCCACCGGATCGCGGCCGGCCAGGACCAGGTTGGTGCGGATCGGTTCTCCTAGCTTCAGCCCTCCGGCCTGACGTCCTATAATTCCGTCCGCCACGTTCAGGTCCACCTCCGCCAATCTCCACAGATCGACGATCACTTCGTCGATCTTGCTCGGATAGTGGAGCATCCCCGGATGGTTTTCGGTGCCGCTGTCCTTGCTGAAACCGTAGAGCATCCCCGGCAACAGCCCCACGTGATTTTTCATCGCACAGGTGATCTTGGAGCCGTGTGTCTTGGTCACCGGACAATTGATCCACGCGTCGGCTTCGATCACGGCAGCGGCGATATCGTAGCTCTGCATCCCCATCCCCCCTGCGGGCGCCTGAAAGGTGTGGTGCCGGCCGAAATTCAGATCGAAGCACTCGATGTCCAGGCCCCTTCCCCGCAGTTCCTCGACCATCTCCCGATACCCCCCTACCTCGAACCCATCCTCGTGCATATCGGCGAACAGCCTGCCCAGCAGCGGCACTCCGATTCCGTGCTCTTCCCGTTTGCTTGGAGATATCCACGCCCCCGCTCCTTCGGCGACGAGAAGACGAGCCTGGGGAGCGACTTCGTGTACCAGGATAGCCACCGCCCGCACCACGCGCGGATCGGTTATCACCCCGGTCTCCGGCTCCATGGCCATGACGATATTGGGCTTTATCACCACCAGCCGGGCGGTGTCGGGCACTACCGTCGCCATCCCTCCGACCAGATCCACAGCCCGCCGTACCATGTCCAGTATCCTCTCGGAATCGAGCGGTTGCTCACGGGATTCCGGTCGGGATAGGGTGGTATCGTCTGATGCGACCACGCTCACGGCAAAATCCTCCCCACCGACCGATCCTGCGAGCAAGACACCGGCGATCAGCAGACAATGGAGCAGATTCCCCACCGAGCAGTACCGAGATCCTCTATGCGTCTTTCTCATGGGATTATCCTCGGGAATCGCAAAGCAGTTGTCGGTGCATCTCAAGTTCTCATTTATATACGCAATAACGAGAAAGAACGCAGGCTCTTCATGGCATCGGAACCGCTTCTCCATGAAGGCAAGCTCTCATTAAATTGGCAAAAAAGGAATCTGAATCTTATATTGTGAAAAATTCCATAATGGTAGTATAATAGAACCATTCTGGAGGCATTGGATGAAAACTCTGAGTATCAAGAACGTCCCCGAAACTCTACACGAGCGGTTGAAAAAGCGGGCTCGTCACAATCATCGCAGCCTCAACGGAGAGCTTTTGGCCCTCCTGGAACGGGCCGTCGATGAAGAATCTGGCTATAGGCACGAAGGCAACCTGGCCGATTTTCTCCTGAATTCCCCTTTGCGGGAAGCGGATATCGAGCTCGAGCGCGATCGGGATAAAGGGCGCGAGGTGGAACTGTGAGCTTCTTGCTGGACACCTGTTTCCTGTCCGAATTCGTCAAGAAATATCCCGATCCCAAGGTCGTGGCCTGGTCCGGACAACAGCCGGAGAGCGCATTCCACATAAGCGTACTTACTCTGGGAGAGCTCCAGCAGGGAATCACCCAAATGGTTGCCTCGAAGAGGAAAACAGCTCTGGAAAAGTGGTTCGGGGGGGAGCTGTTGTCCCGCTTCGAAGGACGCGTTCTGCCTATTACCGATGTCGTGGCCGTGACCTGGGGGGAAATCCAGGGGGAAGCCAGACTCAAGGGCAAACCGCTGTCCGCAGTCGATAGTCTGCTAGCCGCCACCGCCTTGATCTACGATCTCACTCTGGTCACACGCAACGTGGTCGATATGCAAGGAAGCGGAGCCAGGCTGATAAATCCCTGGAAGTAAACCACTAGAAACCGATCGGCCCGTCCATGCAAAACCTGCGTCAATTCCTCGATCTCCTTCGCCGCGAAGGGGAACTCGTCACCGTCGAAACCCCCGTCGATACCGATCTCGAGATCGCCGAAATCCACCGCCGCGTGGTCGCTTCCGGCGGGCCGGCTCTGCTTTTTACCAACGTCGAGGGTGCCGATTTCCCCTGTGTCACCAATCTCTTTGGCACGCCCCGACGGGTCGACCTGGCCTTTGGGTTGCGCCCTGAGCAATTCATCCAGCAGCTCGTACAGATTGCCCAGGATCTGCCCGCGATGTCGCCCGGTCGGTTGTGGCAGCACCGCAACCTGGTCCCCGAGGCGCTCCGCGTCGGTATGAAGAGTGTCAAGCGCGGTCCCATCACCGAATGCGCACAGACGCCTCCCCGGCTCACCCGTATCCCCCTGCTTAAGACCTGGCCCGAGGACGGCGGTTACTTCGTCACTCTCCCCCTGGTCTATACCGAGCATCCCGACACCGGCCATCACAACCTGGGGATGTATCGCGTTCAGCGCTACGACGACCACACTACAGGCATCCACTGGCAGATTCAAAAGGGAGGCGGCTTCCACTACCACGTGGCAGAGCAGCGCGATCAGCCTTTTCCCCTGATCGTCTTCGTCGGCGGCCCTCCGGCCCTCATGCTGTCGGCTATCGCCCCTCTGCCGGAGGATCTTCCCGAACTCCTGCTGGCCTCTCTGCTCCAGGGCCAGCGTCTGAAGCGCGTGGAAAATCCCGCCGGCGGTCTGCCGTTAATCGCCGAGGCGGAATTCGCCATCCAAGGGTTTGTGCCCCCGCACGCGCGCCGGCCGGAAGGGCCCTTTGGCGATCACTATGGCTACTACTCCCTCCAGCACGACTATCCGGTTCTGGAGGTTTCCCATGTCTTTCACCGCAAGGATGCCGTCTTTCCAGCCACCGTAGTCGGCAAGCCGCCCCAGGAAGATCTCTTTCTCGGCAATTATATCCAGCGACTCATGGCTCCGCTGAGCCGTCTGGTCATGCCCGCTATCAAATCGATCTGGAGCTATGGCGAGACCGGGTATCACTCCCTTTCCGCCATCGTCGTCGAGGAGCGCTATCCGCGCGAGGCGATGAAGTTCGCCTTCCGCATTCTGGGTGAGGACGGCGGCCAGTTGGCGCTGGTCAAATTCCTGATCGTCATCGATAAGCCGCTCGACCTGGCCGATTTCCGCCAGGTCCTCGAGCATCTCCTCTCCCGCGCCCGTTTCGAGACCGATCTTTTTATCATCGCCAACCTGGCCATGGACAGTCTCGACTACACCGGCCCCACCATCAACGAGGGGAGCAAGGGGATCCTCATCGGCGTCGGCGATCCGGTGCGCGATCTGCCGCGCGAATTTTCCGGAGGCCTTCCCGCAGGCGCCAGCGCGGTCGCCCCCTACTGCGCCGGCTGCCTGGCCATCCAGGGGCCCTCCTACGAGGAAGATCCCGATTTTCCGCAGCGTCTGGTTAAAGACCCGGCCGTCGCAGAGTGGCCGCTCCTCTTCCTCATCGACGACATCCGCGCTGCGGAGCGCAGTGCCCCCTTCCTGTGGAGCACCTTTACCCGCTTCGAGCCGGCCGCCGACACCTATGCCGCCGACGTCAAACTGATCCGCCACCATCCCAGCTTCACACCACCCGTCCTCCTCGACTGCCGCATGAAGCCCGGCTACCCCGACGAACTGATCGCCGACGAGGATACATCCGCCAAAGTCACGCGCCGCTGGTCCGAGTATTTTCCGGACGGAAACGTCGAAGGGGAGGAGGATCTGCTGGGCTACGCTGGCTTCTCCCTGCTCGATTGAAACACAGAGCACCATCCGCCAACTACGCTTCCAACGAAATATGGAGATCTATCGCGATCTGCTGCGCCATTATCGGCTGCGCCTCTGGCGACAATCGTCAGGAGGGGAGTGGACCAGCCGCATCCTGTGGGGACTGCTGGGTGCCTACATCGCGCTGAACTGCTTTGTTGTCGGCCTAATGGCAGACCGCATCATCGGTGCGCTGGAGCCCGACAGTAATCCGGTTGCAGCAGTTGACCGACTGCTGTTGGCGCTCTTCGGTCTGCTGCTCGTCCCGCGTCTCTTTTTCCAGTCGCTGCCCCATCTGCGGACCCGTCCGTACCTGCACCTGCCTCTGCCGCGCAGCGGGTTGATTCATACCTTCCAACTGCTCTCCATAGCCAATTTCCACAATCTCTATCCGCTGGCGGGACTGCTGCCGTTTTGGGTCGTCAACGTCCTGCCAGCTCATCCGATCTCCGCAGCTGTCTGCTGGCTGCTCGGCGTGTTGGCGGTTTTGCTCGCCTCCCATTTTCTGGCCGTTCTGGTGCAGGTGGCGTCGAGAATCCGGGCGTCCTACACCTGGGGACTGCTGGCCCTGATCGGCATCCTGTGGGCGGTGGACCAGTTCTGGGGACATGCCTGGATAGGTGCGCTCTCGGCCGCTTTCTTCGATGGCCTGTTGATGCCGCACGGTCCTCTGCTGCTGCCGGCATTGGCAGCCGTCATAGTTGCGGTCTACGGCGCTCTCTTCGCCGTCACTCGCCATCAGTTTTTTCTGGATGCGACGGGCGAGAAAGCGATGGCCGCGATAAAAGCCCCGCCCGGCTGGCTCATGCGCCTGGGCGTGTACGGCGAACTGATCTATCTCGAGTTACGCCTGATTCGGCGCAATCGGCGGACCCGGGGAATGCTGGTCAACCTCTTTCTGTTTTCGCCCTTGTTCAGTTTCTATCTGATTGGTCCTATAAAACGGGATTTCAGCGGCCCGGCGGACCTCCTGCTGTCAGGCATGGTCATGCTGTTCCTGACCTCCCTCTTCAACCTCAACTACGGCATCCTCATGTTCGCCTGGGAGGGGCGTTTTTTCGACGGCTCCATCGCCCGCCCGATCAGCCTGCGCCAGATCGTGACCGCCAAACTCATCCTGTTGCTGGGTAGCGCTCTGGTACTGGCCCTGCTACCGCTCCTACCCCTCGCCTTCTGGCTCCCTTCCCTGCTGTCGCTCCATATGGGAATGGCGCTTTATGGTCTGGGGGTAGTCTGTCCGTTGACCCTCTGGCGGGCGATGTTCAACCGCCGCCCGGTGCGCCTGAGCGGGAGCGCATTCAGCGATTTCAGCACCATGAACTTCAAAGCACAGCTGCCCTTTATGTTGATCCTCGCCGTGCCCATTCTCTGTCTCCTCCCGGCCGTTTTGCGCCCCTACCTGCCGGCGGCGGTCGGCATCCTGGGGGCGGCCGGGCTCCTCGCCCTTCCCTGGTGGATCGACTTTTTGAGCCGCTGCCTGGCGCAGCGCAAACACAGGCTTGCCGCCGATTTTCGCAGCGGCAGGGAATAAGGCAACTCGCAGAAAAAAATACCAGCTGAACCGCCTTAAGGTTGGAAGTAGACTCTGCAACTCTATCGAGGACTTACCAAACGCGTCCTCAACATGATCGTCAATCAGTGGTAGAATATTTCTTGGGAGTTGCCGCTCATGCAGATAGAAATAGACCGTCTGGTAAAACGGTACGCACAGCACACGGCGCTCGATATTCCTCGCCTGGAAATCCAGCCTGGAGAAAGCGTCGGTCTGGTCGGCAACAACGGCGCCGGTAAGACGACCTTTCTACGTCTGCTGCTCGATCTCATCGAAGCGAGCGCGGGAGAAGTGCGCATCGACGGTCGCAGGGTGCGGGGAGCCACCGCCTTCAAGCGACGCACCGGCTCCTATCTGGACGCCGGCTTTCTCATCGATTATCTGACGCCCGAAGAATTCCTCCACTTCATCGGCAGGACCTATCGATTGGAGACGGGCCAGTTGGAGCGGCGGCTGGAGCGGTATGCCCCCTTTCTCGGCGACGAGGTTCTCGGCGGCAGCCGCTACATCGGCGATCTCTCTCAGGGAAATATGAAGAAGGTAGGTATCGCCGCCGCGCTGGTGGTAGAGCCGCTCCTGCTGTTGCTCGACGAGCCGTTCGCCCATCTCGATCCGACGGCGCAAATTCGCCTCAAGGAGATGCTGCGCACCCTCGGCGCTGAAGGCCAGACCACGATGATCATCTCCAGCCACGACCTCAACCACGTCACCGAAATCTGCGACCGAATCGTGCTGCTGGAGCGCGGTTCCGCAGTGCGAGATCTGCAAACCTCCCCGGCGACCCTGGCAGAATTGGAGGAGTATTTTACCGCTCAGTAAGAGGCGTGAGAATACCGGTACACCCCAGTCTCTTCTGCAAAAGTGCGCGCTGGACGGGCGACCGGAGAGATCCTTTGTTAAATTATTCCCGACTGAACCTGTCGACGGCAACGCACCACATCTTCGCTCTGCAGAACGGAGGCCCCCATGGATGACACTCTCGCCTTTGCCAGCGTCACCGAACTCGCCGCGCTCCTCCGCCGTCGCGAGCTCTCCCCTGTGGAGCTGACCCAGCTCTTTTTAGAGCGTATCGACGCACACGACGAGCGCCTCAACGCCTATATCGCCATCACCCCTGAGCGCGCTATCGCCGCTGCCCGTGCCGCCGAAACCGCCATCGCCGGCGACCACTATCTCGGCCCGTTGCACGGCATCCCCATCGCTCTCAAGGATCTGATCGACGTGGCCGGTTTGCCCACCACCGGCGGTTCAACTCTTCTGAGCGACAACATTCCCGATACAGATGCCACCGTCGCCCGTCGCATGGCCGCCGCCGGGGCGGCGCTTCTGGGCAAGACCCATATGGTCGAATTCGCCTTCGGCGGAGTGGGCATCAACCATCACTACGGCACCCCCTGGAACCCCTGGGACCCGGATGATCATCGCATCCCTGGCGGCTCCAGCAGCGGCTCGGGTGTGGCCGTGGCCGCGGGCCTGGCTCCCATCGCTCTGGGCAGCGACACCGGCGGCTCGGTGCGTATCCCCTCCTCCTTCTGTGGCCTGGTCGGGCTCAAGCCGACCTACGGCCGCATCAGCAATGCCGGGGTCCTCCCTCTGGACCGCAACCTGGATTCAGTTGGTCCTCTGGCCCGCACTGTCGAGGACGCCGCTCTTGCCTTTCAACTTCTGGCCGGTCCCGATCCCGCCGATCCGCAGACCTGGAACCAGCCCCCCCTCCAGGCTACCGACGATTTGGACGAGGAGATCGCCGGCCTGCGCGTCTGCTTTCCCCGCGAGTTCTTCTGGGAGGAGGTAGACGAAGAGGTGGAGGCGGCCGTGCGCGCCAGCGCCCAGACCTTTGCCGATCTCCACGCCCACGTCGACGAGATCTCCCTCGAAATTCTCGACGATTTGGCCGACCTGCGCGCCGGAGTCAATCTCACCGCAGTGGAGACATATCTTCACTACAGAGATTATCTGGAAAACTACCCGGACCGCTTCGACCCGATCGTAGTCCCGCGCATGATGGCGGGCAAGGAGATAAAAGCGGTCGATTTTTTGCGGCAGCAGATCGCCTGGGCCGACCTGCGTCGACGCGCCCTCCGCGCCCTGGAATCGGTCGATTTCCTGATCACTCCCACCACCCCTTTCGCCGCACCGCTGGTAGACGATGCGGAGGCAAACTACGCCCAGGTGAACAATCTGTGTCTGCGCAACACCTCGGCAGTCAACCTGCTGGGCCTGTGCGCCATCTCTCTCCCCTGTGGCCTGACCCGCGAGGGCTTACCCATCGGCCTCCAGCTGATCGGCCGTCCCTTCGACGAAGCCCGCCTGTTGCGTCTGGCATACGCATACGAGCAGGCCACCGGGTGCACGCAGCAAAACCCCGATATGGAAGCCTTTCTCTAAGCTGCTCAGGTCTTGCCAAAATAGGCTCGAGCCACTATATTTTTTGTCTCATTTAGCGAAAAAGCTGTTTGTGCTCCCATCGTCTAGCGGTAAGGACCCAAGGTTTTCAACCTTGTAACCGGAGTTCGACTCTCCGTGGGAGCACCATTTAATAACTGGCTGTCTTTTAGACAGTTAGGGAGGTAGGAAGGCCCTCGATTCGGGGGTCTTTTTTTAGTGCGGTACGGCGCTGGTATCCATATCAAAAACCCCTGCCAGATCGGATCCCAGCAGGTTCAATCCTCGTCTTTGTTTGCTGCGGCCGGTAGTATCCCTTCCGCGTCCACGAAAATAGGTCGATTCAGAAGAGATGCTCGACAAAGCTGGCCTCAATTATCATATGGTGTATGGAGTTGGCCGTTGCCAGATCGTCAATGAAAAAGATAAATTTGCCATCGTGCTCTCGACGCCTCCCCACACCGAGGATAACCTCCTCTCCCCAAAGCCGCCTTTCGGCCACCTGACTACCCTCATCATTTTCAAACACGAGCCGCATTGCCGACACCTTGATCCGCTTGTCCGTCTCATTGCGGAACGCGATCACGTACTGTCCCGTGATCTCCAGGGCTCCGTCGATTTCCGCATAGGATGAAAACTGCCACTGTCTTTCGGCATAGACTCTACCCCCCAGCACTTCCCAATAGGATTCCTCTTCGATGTGGACCTGGCTGTTCAACTCCACGTTGGTTTCGGAGTCCAGCGGAGCATGGTTCGGGCCGGTAACCTGCATCTCCGGAGCCTCGGGCGAAGTAGTTTTGTCGTTCCCGCAGCCGTTCAGCAAGAGCACCAGCAGGATGCAAAAACAACCGGAGCCCATCAAGAGCAGCTGGTAAGATGAGTCAACGGAATGCCCTCGCCGCAGCTGGGCATGTGGATGTGCCCGATGCATTTGAGTTGCTTCACAGTATCTCTCCAGTATCATATCGCTTCCACGAATAGGCCCCTATAGTCCTTGCAGGAACAATACGGATCCAGAGAGGAACCATCAAGCAGAAGATTGTCTCGATGACTACGCCAGAATCCCCCTATTTCTGGTGTCCACTTTTTAAGTTTCGGTGCCTACAGGTGAGAGCAGATGTTCCTGAGGCGCAATGGAACTCTCGTTCTCAATACGCGTCTTCAGATTGTCTGGCATATTTTTCTTCGCACCCGGATTCAGACTATGTCCTGTTCTTCGGTATCAGTCCGGGTATTGTCTTCGGTGGCGTACCTGAAGGATGCCGAGCAGAGAGAAGGCCGATAGATTGGGGTGTATGCACTTCTGGGAAGTGCGTATCATAAAAAAAGGGGATGGAGCCATGAAACGGGTGCCAATTGTTGCTTTGCTGCTGATGTGGATAGGAGCAATGGGATGTGGAGATGAATCACCCGTATCTGCTCCGTCAGAAGGGATGCCGGCAGGCAAGTTGACTGTATCATCTCGTGCAGTGGCCGGCGAGTGCAATCATCCGGGTTGCCGTCCAGGTTTCGAGCAGGTTTCCCAAGGGGGTGATGAACTCACTGTGGATCTGCCCGGTGGCGCTCAGATGACATTCGTGTGGATCGAACCGGGGATGTTCCCGATGGGGTCGCCGGTGTCGGAACCGGGAAGATACGATAGGGAGGGACCGCAGCACGAGGTGACGATCAGTCGAGGATTCTACCTCGGGAAGACCGAAATCACGCAGGGGCAGTGGGAGGCGGTGATGGGGACGACTCCGTGGTCCGGCCAGGATTACGTTCAGTCGAATCCGAATCACCCGGCGGCGTATATCTCGTGGGATGACATGCAGTTTTTTATCGGCAAGCTGAACGCGGCGGGGGAAGAGATCTACCGTTTGCCGAGTGAGTCGGAGTGGGAGTATGCGTGTCGGGCGGGGACGGATACGCGCTGGTCTTTTGGGGATGCTGAAAGTCAGCTGGGGGATTTTGCATGGTACAGAGATAATGCCTGGGATGCTGACCTGCAGTATGGTCAGCCGGTGGGAACGAAGTTGCCGAATCCTTGGGGATTGTACGACATGCACGGGAATATTTTGGAGTGGTGTCAGGACTGGTATGGGGATTATTCGAGTTCTGCACAGGCCGATCCCACAGGCCCTGAAACAGGCACCTACCGCGTCCTTCGGGGTGGCTACTTCTACTACTTCGCCCGCTCCACGCGGCCGGCGTATCGCATCAGCAGCTTGCCGGATTTCCGCGACTACTACATCGGCGCGCGTCTACTGAGGAGCAAATAGCGCTGCGTGCCATCCACCGATAGCAGCAACCGAAAAAAGGCCGGTTGATGATGAGGTGGGAGGTCAGTCTGTGGGAGAGCACATTGCAGCATTTTCACCTCCCGGCTGTCCTGCCGATCATCATTCGCCTAATACCACCTCCGCACTGATAAAATAGTGATCGCTGGGAAAGCGCCCGTCGCGTCCATCGTCGATCACCTCCGCTCCCACGATCTCGACCTTTCCCCGGACGAATACCCAGTCCATTTTGCCGATCTTTGACTCGAACTCCGGTCCCTTGAATCCGTGGTAGGTGAAACCTGGGTCGGCCGTGCCGTGGATCGCTTCGTAGCTATCCTTCCAGCCTGCCTCTCCGAAGATCCCAATCGCCCTGTTGGTCGCGTCGCAGTTCATGTCTCCGGTGAGGAACTGGGCGTAGTCGTCCGGATACGCGGCGGCATCTTCGCAGATCACTCGCGCCTGTCCCTCGCGCGCCGGCTGGCTGACGTGGTCCAGATGGGTGTTGACCGCGCGGAACTCCTTTCCCGAAGCGATTTCCTCCAGGCGCACCCAGTTGGCCAGCCGCACGCAGGCACTTTCCCAGGAACTGGAGCCGGTGACATGGGGCGTCTCTGAAAGCCAGTACCCACCCTGTGAGATGCAGCGGAAGAGATCCCGACGATAGAAGATTCCGTTCACCGGATTCCGTCCGAGCGGCTCGTCCACCACGCCGAAACTCGCGAATTCCGGCAGCGCCGCGGATAGATCGTCGAACTGCTCGCGCCACACCTCCTGGCAGCAGATCACCTGCGGTTCGCGCGAGCGGATCACCTCCGCACAGAACTCCTTCCGAAATTTCCAGCCATCCTCTCCATCGTTCCCCCCCAGGTAGCGGATATTGCAGGTCATAATCTTCATCGGTCTCTTCTTCTCCGTAAAAAAACATAAATCCGACTCATTCGACGCTCACTATCGGTTCCGAAATTTTCCTCTATGTGGACGTCGCGAAAATCATCCTCGCCGCCTGTATTCAGATATATCTGAATACAAATCATTCTCTCCGTTCGCACCAGACGTTCTGAACACGGCTGCACTTCGTATCACCGCGCGATATCCGAAATCTTATCGATCTCCGAAAATCCCGGAGGATCCTATTCCCTCTCCACCAATCCCCGTCCCAGCACCGCCAATTGCTCCACAAACCGCTCCGGTATCAGTCCCCCTTCCCCGATCGGCACATCCCAGGTGACCACGCCTCCCTTATCGTTCACGTGCCGCGTATAGCCAATGGCGAACTCGTCCGGGAAACGCGGTTCTCCGCTCCCCCAGCTTTCCCCCAGATAGCTCAGCACGTGGTAGCGGGCGCCGTCCACCTCCGCTCCCGGACAGACCGGAAAGGCATCGGAGATCTCCCCCGCCGTGAAATCCTCGTCCGCGCTGTGACAGATCACCGGCACCAGGACACCCGGATTGAACGCCACAATGCTCTTCGGGTTGCCCGCCTTGAGCGCCGTGGCGAACGAGGCGAAATTCGGCGCCTCTTCGTGCCGGTACATCTCGTCGGCGAAGTAGCAGCCGTCGATCCACCAGCCTCGCACCTTCTCCCCCCAGCGCTGCGACCAGTCGCGCATCACTTCCTCCCATCGGCGCTGGAACGTCGCCAGGCGCTTACCCGTGCGTCCGCTGTTCCACACCGGCCAGTCTCCCTCGTAACCCCACTCCCACCCCAGCCGCTCCATCGCCACCCGGTCGGCGGCCGGCGCCCCGCTGGGCAGATAGACCAGCAGCTCGATCCCCCGCGGATGCAGCACATCGTAGAGATCGGCAACCAGATCCCGGCGGGCGCACTTGCTCGGCTGGATGCCCACGAAGCGGTCGTAGGTTGGGTTCGGTGCGCAGAAGTGGCCGGAGTTCTGGCCGATGGTGATGAAGTAATAGCGCGTCCCCGTGCTCTCCAACTGCGCCGCCAGCCCCTCAGCATCGAAGTGATCGACCTGCTCGTTCCACACCTCGGCCGGCGTCTCCGGCCCGGTGAGGTAGTGGGTAAACACGCCCCATCCGCACTCCTGAAACCATCCGGTATTGGCCCTCATTCCACTCTCCTCTTCATTTTGTTGCCCGGGAAACCACCTGGTGACTATGTTTTAAACGACAGATACGACAAAAGGAAATGCCGTGAGCCAAACCGGGCAAGAAGAAAGCCATACCTCCCCGACCTACTCCCGGGGCCTGGTGCAGCACCTCTTCGCAGCCAGGACCGAGGATGAGACCGAGCTGTTCTTCACCACCAACCCCGGCCTGGAAGACGTCGTCGCCGAGGAGTTTCACCGGCGCGTCCGGGATGCCGGCCTGGAGAGCTCCGATTTGGAGCGAAAACCATTCGGTCTGGGCGGACACGTCCTCGCCCGCTGCCCGCATCCGTTTGCCGCGCTGGAACCGATCGCCTGGCAGATGCGCTCCATCCACCACGTGCTGCATCCCCTATACGGCTTTCCCCTGCCCAGCGAAGATCCTCTGGAAAAGATCCACGCCGAGCTGCTCGGTCTGGATATCCCCGAGATGTGCACCGCTGCCAGCTTTCGAGTGACCAGCAAGCGGGTCGGCGAGCACTCCTTCACCAGCGTCGACGTGCAAAAGGTGGCCGGTGCCGCCCTGGTGGAGCACTACGCCTGTGCAGTCTCTCTGAAGAATTTCGCTCTCAACGTGCGCGTCGACGTGTACGACCAGCTCTGCCTGGTCAGCCTGCAGCTGACTGAACGCTCTTTGAGCAAGCGCTACATCCGCGTGTACCAGCCGCGCACGGCGCTCAAGACGCCCGTAGCCTACGCCATGCTGCAGTTCGCCGAACTGGAGAACGGCGGTGGCCCTCTGCTCGATCCTTTCTGCGGCTCGGGGACCATCCTTATCGAAGCGGCCCAGCTCTTCTCCGATATGGAGATCTACGGCAGCGATTTCTTTCCCGAAGCGGTCGAAGGGGCGCGCTTCAATATCGAGGATCTTGGCCTCTCCGAGCGCATCCAGATCCGGCAGGTCGATGCACGCGCCCTGGGGAAAGATTACCCCGCCGACTATTTTCGAGCGATCGTCACCAACCCCCCCTACGGCGTGCATGTAGGACGGAAGCTCCACTTTCCCACCTTCTACCGGATTTTTCTCGAACAGGCGTGGAAAGTGCTGGTCCCGGGAGGGATGCTGGCTCTGCTGGTGTGGAAACGGGGGATATTCAGCCGCGTCCTGCGCGAATTCGGTCGCTTTCGCCAGCGTCACGTGCGGGTGGTCGAGACCGGTTATTTGTTCCCGCGTATCTTTGTACTGGAAAAGTACTCGGGGAAGAAATGAAGGAGCTAGGCTTTTCCGGTATGTTGTTGAGAAACCGAACAGATGCTCCCATTCCACTATCGTCCGAATCGCCGGGAATCCACATCGCGATCCAAAAGTTGAATGGGAAAACTACCGGGCGACGTTCAGTTCTCCCATACAATCGTCTGTGCGAAACACTCTTCTCCTTGCGATCCGGTGCGGCAGATCCAGCGACCGTCCGGACCGACCACGCCCGAGGGCGCAGAGCAGGGCCATTTGTCAGGGAAACAGTTGTCCACGGTGACGATCCAGACCTGTCCGGCCTGGGCCCGCATCTGCAAATTCGCCTCGTGATAGCGCCAGGCGACCTCGGACCACTCGCCGCCGTTCCGGCCACCGTTGACCGCATGGAAGACGATCCGCGCCCCCATTCCCGCCAGCTGCTGGGTGAGATGGGTATCCGGCCCCGGGGTGCAGCCCGGATTCGCCCACAGATCGTTGCAGATCAACCCTCCCACGCGCGCTCCGGCGAATTCGAAAGTTCGCAGCGGCGACACTGCATAGTGCTCGATCTCCCCGCGCGGCGGCCCATTGAGCGACCCGCAGGTGAGTGTCTTGCTGTGAAAGCCGAGAAAGCGACCATTCTTCTCGTAGAAGCGAATCTGGTTGTAGCACCTGCCATCCTCTTCCACAAAACAGGTGCCCAGCGCCAGTCCCAGACCGGCACCGCTCGCCCGCGTCGTCACCTCCTTCAGCCCCTTTCCCGCCTCTTCCGCATCGAATTCGTGGGTGTAACCGCTGAGAGATCCCTCCGGCGTGAGCAGAATGTCCGCTCCCTCGCCACAGGCAAAATCGATGGCGCGATGGATGGCGGCGATATTCTCTCCGATATCCCCGACGACGGGGATTTGAGCCCCTGCTACGCGTATCTCCATGACAACTGCTCCTAGTCGACAAAGGAAAAAGAGATGACCATCCTCTACCTGGTCCGCCACGGTGAAGTCCACAACCCCACCGGTATCATCTACGGCCGCCTCCCCAACTTCGGCCTGAGCGACAACGGCCGTGCCCAGCTGCAGCAGGCCGCCGAACTGCTGGCTCCTCACGCTCCCTTCCAGGGCCTGTACGCCTCCCCCATGCAACGCGCCCAGGAGTCGGCCGCCATCCTGGGCGCACACTTGAATCTCGAAATTGCCACGCAGGAACAGATCATAGAGACCGGCATCGGCGCCTACCAGGGCAAGCGCTTTGAGGATCTTCCCAAACCCTACATCACCGAGGAGCCGGTCCACGAAGGAATTGAATGTGCCGCTTCGATTAGAAAGCGAATCCTGACCTGGGTTGATGAAATCTGCCAGCTCCACCCCGATGGAAAAGTGATTGCCGTCTCCCATCGGGATCCGATCATCGTCACCCTGCTTCACTGGATAAAAAAAGGCCTGGAAGACCTCCCCGATTTCGATCTTCCCCCAGGAGGCGTGCACGAAATAATCCTGGGGAAAACCGACACCCAGGTCCGCTTCCTCCAGTAATCTATAGTCCCGCATCCCCTCGCGGCACTCACCCGTTAGTCACCTGCTTGAGCTGACGAATCTGCTCCTCGCTTCCCAGAGCAATCAGTATATCCCCCTCCTGTAACGCCACCTCGGCAAGCGAGGAATTGGACGCCGGATTGATGCGTGGCTTCCCCTTGCTATCGTTGATCCCGACGACCACTGCCCGCGTCTTGCGCCCCAGATCGGCGTCGCGCAGCGTCTTGCCAATCAGCTCCGAAGCGGAGTGCAAATGGAGTTCCTCCAGGTGCAAATCCACCCCGCTGCCGTGGGTGATGACGTCGAGGAAATTGACCACGTTGGGCCGCAGCACCGTGGATGCCATGCGCCGCCCGGCGATCTCGAACGGCGAGATCACCCGGTCTGCACCCGCCAGCAGCAGTTTGCTTTCCGTTCCCTTTTCACTGGCTCGAGCGACGATTTGTAATCCCGGATTGAGCTGACGGGCAGTGAGGGTGACGAATACATTTTCCGGATCGCCGTGCAGCGCCGCGACCAGCCCTCTTGCCCGACGGATGCCGGCGAGTTCCAGAATTTCTTCGTCGGTGGCGTCTCCCTCGATGAAGGGGATTTCCAGATCGCGCGGAATATCCGCCTCCTCCGGAGCCTTTTCCACCACCACGAAGGGAACCCTGGCGTTTGTAAACTCGGTCAGGATCTCCCGTCCGACCGCACCACAGCCGCAGAGGATATAGTGATTTTCCAGTTTTTCGATCTGCTTGTGCATCCGCCGTCCTTTCATCAGATCCCTGAGCTCTCCCTGGATGAGGAAGGCCGTGATAGTGGCTACGGCAAAGCCCACGAAAGTGATGCTGAAGAAGATGTACCCGATGGTAAACCACTCCCCCGCAGGAGAGAGCTGTCCCACCTCGCGAAATCCCACCGTGCTCATAGTTATGACGCTCATGTAGAGGGCATCCTGAAAGGACCACTCCTCCAGGCGCATAAACCCGACCGTGCCGATAGCCAGCATGGTGATCAGTAAGATGATGGCCAGAATGAAGCGACGGAAGAGGTCCATATTTACCAGTTCCCCCGAGGGCTTTGGAGTGGGTGGGAGGTATCTATTTCGTTCGAAGCGTTAATAAAAGATAATCTACTGTTTCCGCCAGCACCGCAACTTTTCCGCACGCCGTCGGTCATCTTTCCTTGACACTACCGAAGAGGTTCGCTAATTCTAGTCGCTTATCCATTCACCCCATGCCGTTTCTTCTATGCTATCCATTGAATCGACGACCAACCGCTTCGACGGCGTCCTGCCAGACCCCGAAGCACTTCCCACGGACCTGCAAGAATTCGCCAACCGCCTCGTTTTTTCCCTGGACAGCTGGCGCCGGGAGGGGCTGCAGGTGGTATGGCTGGAAGTCCCGATCGCCAAATCTGAACTCATTCCGATTGCCGTAGATGCGGATTTCACCTTCCACCACAGCGGCGAAGATTACCTGATGCTCACTCTCGCCCTGCAGGAGGGCGCCTTTATTCCCGCCCACGCCACCCACTACATCGGCGCCGGCGGCGTGGTGTTGACCGAAGAGCGCGAGCTGCTGGTGGTCTCCGAAAAACAGTACCAAACGCCCGGCAAGCCGCCGCGCTTCAAACTTCCCGGGGGCGCCCTGCACCAGTCGGAACACCTGGTCGACGGCGTCATCCGCGAGATCCGCGAAGAGACCGGCGTGGAGACCGCCTTCGATGCTCTGGTCTGCTTCCGCCACTGGCACGGGTATCGTTACGGAAAGTCGGACATCTACTTCATCAGCCGCCTGCATCCCCTGAGTAGAGAGATCACCATTCAGGAAGAGGAGATCGCCGAGTGCCGCTGGATGCCGGTTGAGGATTACCTCGGCGATGAGCACGTGAGCCCCTTCAACAAACGGATAGTGCAGGCCGCCCTGGATAGCCCCGGTTTGATTCCCGTAGAGCTCGAGGGATACGGAGGACGGGAGCAGTACGAAATCTTCATGCCACCAGACGGAGAAAGGGAATCATCGTGAGCAGGCCCAATATTCTCCTGATCCTCACCGACCAGCAGCGCTGGGATGCCATGAGCTGCAGCGGCGACTGGGTGCGCACACCGCATCTGGACCGGATCGCCGCCGAGGGGATGCGTTTTGCCAACTGCGTCACCAATTCGCCGGTCTGCATTCCCGCCCGCCTGAGCCTGGCTACCGGTCTCTACCCGCACAACACCGGCGTTTGGCACAACCAGCCCAGCCAGCCCAGCCCGGAGCAGCCGACCTGGATGCAGACGGTGCGCGCTGCCGGCTATCGCACCAGCCTGTTCGGCAAGACCCATCTGCACCCCCATCACGGCGATCTGCGCCAGAAGGAAGATCTGATGCGTGCCTACGGTCTGGACGACGTCGACGAGATCGGCGGCCCCCGGGCCAGTGCCCGTCTGCTATCGCATATGACCGCCAGCTGGCGCGACAGGGGCAAATGGGAGGCGTACCAGCGGGATTTCGAGGAGCGCTTCAGCAACAAGCCGCACGTGGTCCGTCCATCCTCTCTGAGTCTGGAGGATTACGCCGACGTGTACGTCGGCCAGCGAGCCAGGGAATATCTGGAAAGCTACGACCGCGCCGAGCCCTGGTGCTGCTGGGTGAGCTTTGGCGGCCCCCACGAGCCGTGGGACGCCCCCGAGCCGTACGCCAGCATGTACGATCCATCCACTATGCCCCCTCCGGTCGCGCATTCTCCACAGGACCACCCCCGTCCACAGGGAGAGCTGGATCGACTCCTGGCGAACAGGCCGGACCTGACCCCGGATGAAGTTGCGGCCATGCGGGCCAACTACGCCGGCAATGTCAGTCTGATCGACGACCAGATCGGCCAGATCCTGGCCGCCGTCGAGGCGCGTGGGGAACTCGGCAATACCGCTATCGCCTTTAGCTCGGATCACGGCGAGCACAACGGCGACTGCGGCCTGATCTACAAGGAGACTTTTCTCAACGGAGCTGTGCGCGTCCCTTTGCTGCTGCGCACCCCGGCCACGGCTCGGGGGTCGCAGAGCGACCGGATTTGCAGTGCTCCGGTCGAGTGGTTCGACATCGGGCCGACTCTGGTCGAACTGGCCGGTGGAGAAATCGATTATCCCCAGTTTGCTCGCTCCCTCACTCCGCTGCTCGAAGATCCCACGCGTCGGCACCGCGGCGAGGCGATCTCCGAACTCAAAGGGGAGATCATGCTGCTCGACGAGCGCTGGAAGGGGGCCCTCAACGCCGAAGGGCAGGTCTATATGCTCTTCGACGTGCAGAGCGATCCCGAAGAATCGACCAATTTGGCCGGTCTGCCCGAGATGCGCGCTACTGAAGAGAAGCTGCGTCTCCGCATTCTCGAACGTCTGGTGCAGAGTCAACTCCGGGGTTCGGCATATCGCTTTGACCTGCATCAGTCCTGAGAAGACAGCTCCCGCAGTTCACAAAAAATCGGGGACGGAACCCGATCGGTCCCGTCCCCGCGCTCGTCTTGCTCGTCGACGCCCTACCGCGCCTTCAGATCCAGCTTTTCCAGCACCTCCCGGTTCACCACGTGTTCAGGTGTTTTTCCCTGAAACATGTCGACTATCGACTGGGCGGCCCACATCGACATCCGCTCCCGGGTCGCATAGGTCTTGGAGCCGGAGTGCGGCATCGCCACCACGTTCTCCAGTTTTACCAACTCCAGTGAGACCCCGACCGCCGGTTCGGATGCCTGCACATCGAGTCCGGCCCCGGCCAGATGGCCGTTCTGGAGCGCCTCGAGCAGCGCCGGCTCGTCCACCACGCCACCGCGGGCCGTGTTAACCAGGTAGCTTCCCTGCTTCATTTTCGCCAGAAACTCCGCGTTCACCATATTCTGGCTCTCCGGCGTGAGCGGCAGGTGGAAGGTGACGATGTCCGTCCGGGGCAGCAGCTCGTCCAGCGCGACCAGCTCTCCTCCCAGTTCTTGTACGCGCGCGGCGTCGGCGTACGGATCGTAGACCAGGACCTGCATCTTGAACGCCTTTGCCAGTCGTATCACCTCTCCGCCGATGTGGCCTCCGCCGATCACCCCCAGGGTCATGGCGGCCAGGTCCTCGCCGTAGGGCACGTCGTATTCTCCCCCCTTGACCGTGCGGTCCCCGAGCGCGATATGGCGCGTCAGCGCCAGGATGAGCCCGAAGGTCTCCTCGGCTACCGCGTCGGACAGGGCGCCCGGAGTGGTGGTGAGAACGATGCCCCGCTCGGTGCAGTAGGGGACGTCGACGGCATCGTAACCGACGCCGTTGCGGGCGATGATCTTCATCCTTTCGGCACTTTCCATAGTGGCGGCGTTGAGCGGCTCCATGCCGGGCAGCACTGCGTCGATGTCGACCAGCGCCGCGCGAACCGCCTCCACCTCTTTACCGAGCCGACCCGCCATGTAGACTACCTCGTAACCCGCCTCTTCCAACAGATCTCCGGCCGGCCTCCTACCCTTGAATTCGACGGGAACGCTGACCAGAACGCGATGTTTTGCCATGATTCGATTCCTTTGTCTTCAGTTTTCAGGTGCCAAAACAGGTATGCTCGAACTCGGCGAACGGCGTTTCAACGCCCAGTTCGGCGGCGATTTCCTCCAGTGCCTGTCGATGTGCCGGTCCGATCGGAATGCCGTGGAGGGCGTAATCCCGCTCTCGCTGCCACTCCAGGCCGCCGGGCAACTCGGCGCGCTCGAGACCGGGGAAGGGCTTCATCCTGCGGGCATCGCCCACGAAGCGGTCCATCTCCTCCTTGAACTCGTCGACCGGCATGAAACACTCCACGTCATAGACGGCGATGAACCCTCCCTGATTCGATTCCCACGGCGACTGCGGCGGCTGGAACTGCGCCATGTAGATGCCCGCCAGCACTGCTCCCATGACCTGGTTGATCGCCCCGATCCCAAGTTCCTTGAAATAAGTAAACGGCATACGCGCGTACAGCTCTTCGTCCCAGGGCAGCATCGAAGCGCCCATGTCCAGCACCAGGGGCGGCTGGTCGCCGGCCGGGATGGCGATGCTGATCGGCGAAGTCGCGTTGACCCGCTTGATCAGATCATCGGGAGACAACCCGTATCGGTGCGAGGAGATGGCCACGCCTATACAGTCGTGCTCCAGCGCCATGCGGGCGTATTTACTGGCAGCGCCGAAATGGAAGTGGTTGCGCGTGGTGACCGCAGCCGTGCCGAACTCCTTGGCCGTGGCTATTGCCCATTCGGCGCCGCGAAAGCAGGGGATGTGACCCATGCCGCCGTCGCCGTCCAGAACTCGCGTGGTGGGAGTCTCGCGCACCACGCGTATATTGGGGGCGGGGTTGACGCGACCGTTCAGCATCAGACGCGCGTACCCCGTCGTCTGCCAGGTGCCGTGACTGAAAACGCCGCGCAGATCGGTCTGCACCAGCAGATGGGCCATCAACTCGGCATCCTGCCGACCGGCGCCCGCTTTTTCAAAGAGCCGGGCCACCAGTCGACTCATCTCTTCCGGTGGAACCCGGATGCCGCTTTTGGGGGGGATGTTCGAACCCACGCTCTCTTCCTCTTCACAACAGGTGAAAGGGCACGCAAGCAGCTCTCAGAGACCGTCGATCTCTCCTGTGGGGCCGCCTCGTCAAGCGCAACAAGATAGGGTGCGGACAGGGCGTGTCAAGATGAACCGACAGTCCTGCCCCCAACCTGCCCTATTCCAGAGCGAGCGGAGATCAATTCGCTTCTACCAGCCCCAGATTGTCTATCCGCATCCGGGCTTCCCCGTCGTCTGTTTCCTGCCGGACTACTACCAGTGCCGAAGTCGGAATGGGTCCGGTCTGGAATTCCACTGCCAGGCGGGTCCACTGCGGGTCGCTGGATTCTGCTCGAACGAGAGACAGGCCGTCGATGACCAGTTCGAGCGTCACCCGGGCTGCGGAGATTGACTTCACCCAGGCTGAGAGCTGGAAGCGGGTGTTGGCCGGTAGCTCCACTACGGCCTGTTCGAGTGCCGCGGCGCCGGTGAGCTGCAACTCGTGGCGGCTGGTGCCGGTGGGTGCTTCCTCGGTGCCGGCCACTTTGTTCCCCCAGCCGTTGCCGTCTACGATTTCCGCTGCACCGACCGTTTGCCATCCTTCTGCAGTGCCGAATTCAAAGGCGGCGTTTATCAACCGGTTGGTATAGGTCCAGTTTGGACGTTCCCACTCCACACTTTCATCTATGGGGATGCCGCTGTTCCGGCCGGCCGGCCAGGTCGTTTGATCCCGGGGGACGGCACCCAGATCCGGGCCGCCGCCGTCCATGTCGGGGATAGGTGTGGACGCTCCCACTGTGGGGGAATCGGGGCGGAGTGCAAAATCGAGAGCGCCCGCGTCGGCGTATCCCGGATCGGGGGAGACGAGATTGCTTTCGACTGCGGCGTTGTCGGGTAGGCTGAAGGGGCCGTTCACCAGGTTGTTCAGGAAGCGGCAGCCGAACAGATCCTGGCGGTGGCTGTGGTCGAAGGAGGTGATTTCGGGCCGCCCAGTATTTGTCCGGTAGCAGCTGTTGTGGGCTATCAGATTGAAGTGACCCGGGTTGTTTACCTGGATGGGCATGTCGGGGATATTCCAGATCAGGTTCTCGTAGACGATTGCGTTGTGGCTACAATGATCGAAGTAGATCCCCTCGGCCAGGCCTTGAGCGACGCAGTCGTGCACGTGGTTGCGCCGGATCAGGGTGCCGGCGAAGTCGGTGTCGTGGCCGTAGGTGATGCCCAGGTCGTGGGTCAGCCAACCGGCGTGGGAGAGGTCGTTGTGTTCCACCAGGCTCTCCATCAGGCCGTGGACGCTGAGCAGATCGCGACCGGAGTGGTGGATGCTGTTGTGGGCGACGACGTGGCGTCTGCCGGACAGGGAAAGAGTACCTCTCCACAGGCCGCCGTAGTTACCGTGGTGGATGTGGTTGCCCAGCAGCTTGTGATGCCGTCCCTGCAGGCGTACCACGCTGCCCGAGCTGTAGCCGAAGTCGCAGCCTCTGATCACGTGGTTGGCGCCGGCGATCAGTATCCCCTCATCGCTGGCGTCGCGCAGGTAGGAGTGGGCCACATATTCGCCGCGGAGTCCTTCGAAGCGAAGGTGTCGGCTGGCGTCGTCGGTGCGCAGGCCGGCGCCGCGGAAGTGCAGGCCGTGCAGGTGGATGTGCCGCAGTCCGGAGAGATCGATGGCGGTGCGTCGGGCCCTGGCCTCGATGTCGAGGGTAGCGGGATTGCCGTCGTCGGGTGGAATGATCCAGATTCGTCCGGCGGTGCGGTCGAACCACCATTCACCGGGCTGGCTGAGGGCGGCTTTGGCGCCCATCAGCACGTACTCGCTGCCCTCGACCGGCGTGTACCAGTGGGTAGCGGCCATTTTGCAGGTGAAGCTCAGAGTGTGCGAAGCCGGGTCGAAGGCGGTGATCTCGCCGGCCCAGCAGATCCACTTGTGGCCTCCCAGGCACCAGAGCAGCGCGCCATTCCAGCTGTCGATTTCACCAGAGATCGCCGGGTCGGTGAGACTGGTTGGGGAACCGGCCGACGCGGTGGCGCGGGCCGGCTGGAACAGGTCGCCGGAATCTTTGGGCCAGCGGGCTTCGGTGAGCATGCGGCCATCGGCGAAGATCTGATTGCCATCCTCCAGATCGACCGGCATGGGGGCGCTCCAGCGGCCGTCTGCCTCGCAGCGCCAGTCGCGCAGGCTATCTCCCGCGGAGAGGATCGGCGTCTCCCCGGGGAAGGCGTGGTAGGTGATCGGCTGGCCTGGTTTTCCGGAGTTTTCCGGACGCAGCGTTTCCCGGTATACTCCGTTGCGCAGGAGGCAGCTGTCGCCCGGCTGCAGGACTGCTGCGACTCGCGCCAGCGTCTGGAAGGGGCTTTCGAGGGTGCCGGGATTGTCGTCTTTGCCGTCGGGTGAGACAAAATACTCCATACTGTTTCTCCGTTTATCTCATTTGAGCAGTAGCATTCGGCCGGTTGCGTCGAGCGTTCCGACCCGTAGGCGATAGAAATAGGTGCCACTGGCCAGATCTTCCCCTTCCACCTGCGCAGTGTGATAGCCGGCCTGGCGGAGGCCGAAATCGAGCGCGCGCACCTGCTGGCCGGCGCTGTCGTAGAGCTTGAGGGTCACCGTTGACGATATTGGCAGGGCAAAGTGTATGAGGGTCGAGGCGTTGAAGGGGTTGGGGTAGTTGCCGAAGAGGACAAAGGTCGCGGGTCGCGCTTCCCCTTCTCCTAGCACCGCCGTCCACTCGCCGTTATGCGCGCCCGGTGTGCCGATGCCGACCGAGGGGCGCCAACTGGCCGCCAGTCCGTTGTCGAACGCCGGGTCTATCAGCTCCAGGGTGGCGCCCTGACCGTCGGCCCGCTCCGGCCAGGGATCGGAATCGCCGTAGGCGACCTGGTCGACCGATTCGTCGTCGGCGTTCAGCAGGGTGATGGTCTCGCCCCCGTTGGCGAGGGCGAAGCCGAGGTCGCCGGTGTAGTTGTCGACGTCGGGAAAAGTGGCGTGAAAACGGGCGGCATCTTCGACGAGGATGAGGTAGGATCCTGCCGCGAGGCGGGTGCCCTCCGGGAATGCGAATTCTCCGCCGCCTGCATCGGTCAGACGCCAGCCCGAGAGATCGACGAAGCCGGAGGTTTTGTTGAACAGTTCGAGCCAGTCTCCCGAGTCGAAATCGACGGGCGGATTGTAGCTGATTTCGCTGATGACGATCGGACCGTCGAGCGGCTCGAAGTGGGCGGTCAGGGAGCGATCCCCTTCCAGGTCGAGTGTTAGCTCGGTCGAGGTCGCCGCTTCTCCTGTCCAACCGGTGAAGCGATAGCCAGGGGAGGCCACGGCCTGTATCTGGATGGGCACGCTCTGGAAGTAGGTGCCCGACCACGGGAAAGCGGTCGGTTCGAGATCGTTGACCTCTATGCGGCCGCCACCGGCGACGGTGACTTCCAACTGTGCCGGTCCGGGAAGCTGGAACAGGTCGATCATTTCGGCGCGCAGGTGGATGGGGCGCTTGCGGACGAAGGAGCGGGTCCAATCGATCGACCATGCGTACGCGTCCCGATCGTAGTCCACCGGTCCGCCGCTGCCGGTCCATTCGCTCCAGCGATCCAGGTCGCGGTCGAGTTCACCGGCGATGTCGGAGACGGCCGCATCTATGAGGCGCTCCATGTTTTCCGGACTTCCGGCGCTGTTGAGGAAATCGGCCAGGCGGTTGATGAAGCGGTCGCGGAACGATCTGTTCTGCAGCAGGCGTCCCAGGATGTCGTATCCCCCGGCCTCGGTGCGGGCGGCGAACTCGCTCAGGCGGTGGGCATCGACGTCCATCCACCAGTCGAAATCGTAGGCGATCCAGCGCCACTGTCCCTCCGGGGTGCGGGGGCGCCAGAAGCGGGTGTTGTTCTCGTCGCCGTGGTTGGTGTACACGTGCAGCAGCCAATTGTCGATCAGGCTGCCGACGACGATCTGCTGCCGCACCTCTGCGTATACCGAATCGGCGGCGATGTCGCTGTCGTTGAGAAAGTCGGTGAACTCCTCGTAAGCGTCGTACGAGCCTTCGACGACAATATCCCAATCGACGATCAGATCGATCTCTTCGGCTCCGTGGCGATTGGCGACGAAGTCGGCGTCCTTGCGCTCCATCAGACTGTAGATTCCCCAATACTGGCCGTTGATCAGCAGCACTACCGGGCGATAGGCCTGCATATCCACGCGCATATCGAATTCCCGGTGCGCTTTGTAGATCAACTCGTTGGCGGTGCGCGAGCGATCTTCGGCTCCTGCCCGGAGAATCAGGCCGTCGTAGTTGTCGTAGTCGTTTTCGGGGAAGAGGGGATATTCGAGGCGCCCTGGACCGAAATCTCTGCGCATCTTGATATCGATCGATTTTTTTGGCATCGCCCGGCTCCAGCCTCCGGCGACTTCGATACCAACGTCCAGGGCGAATCCGGTTTCCTCATTATCGGGGAAATACTCGATGTGGGCCGGTTTTTCCCCTTCGGTGTACCAGTTGGCGTTCCAGAACGGCCACGCATCCTCCTCTTTCACGCCCGGTCCCAGGGCGAACAGGCCGTGTTCAAAACCGAACAGATCGTCCGGATCGGCCGCCAGAGAGACCACCGGCAGGGCGTAGTCGGCGGCGATCAGGTAGGTGCGGGTGACCAGCGGTCCGGGTGTGCGTCTTTCGGCATACGCTCTGGCGCGGACGACGGTGGTCGTATCGACGGTGAAAGGCTCTGTATAGCGCGGGGAGGCGGCCGGATCGGGCACGCTGCCGTCGGTGGTGTAGTAGATCTCTGCGCCCTCTTCCGGAGGGTCGATACTCAGGCGAATGGGCTCGCCGTAATACCCGGAGGGGAGGGAGGGGATCGGCGAACCAAGCAGGGAGGGCTGGTCATTGGTTGCTCCCGGAGTGGCACGGGTGAGAAAGTTCCATTCCGGGGCACCATCTCCCAGCCTTCCATAGGAGGTATCCTCCGTCTGCTCTTCGAAGCGCACGCTGTCGATCACGGTCGTTCCGTCTCGATCGATCAGCAGTACGATCTCTCCATCACGGGCCAGCCTGAAGTCGATGTGCAGGGGACCCTGTTCCGGCTGGTGGTCGAGCCAGAGCAGGAGATGACCCCCAGGAGGGATGGTCGTCTCTTCCGGAGCACTTATTGGAAGCTGCCAGGCGGTCGGGTCGGCCTCGTCATCGGTCATGTACAGGCCACCGATGTCGACCGCTTCCTCTCCGGAATTGAACAATTCCAGCCAGTCGTCGTATTCCCCACTGGCATCGGCCAGGGTCGAATTGTTGCTGGCCATCAGTTCGTTGATGAGCAGCGCAGGGGCTGCAGGGGATGCGAAGGGTGGCAGGGCGATACACAGTGCAGCAGTGAAGGAAAGCCAGGGGCGGTGCGACATCAAAGTCACCTCGTATTTCGGTATTGAAGTCGGCCAGCAGCCCTCCGTGGAAGATTGCTGGTAGGGATTGTTCTCAATTATAACAAAAACGAGAAAAAGTGCTTTTTGCGCACGGCCGAATTTTCCGGTTGACATTCTCCCCCGGAACCCGAACCTTGTCTGTAAGGTTTGTAAAGTACACCACGGAGACAGATCGATCGGCGGCACGCTGAATTCTACAGGTCCCATGGAGATTTTATGGTAAACATCGACAGCAGTCGCTTTCTCTGCGAATTGGCCGCCGATAGCCCTATCGCTGCAGAAGTTACCCCGGGCAGCACGCTCAGTATCCACTGTCGCCACGCTCTGGATATGAAGGTCGGTCCCGGCCCGGTGCGCGCCGAGGATGCCAATCCCGGCACCGGACCGATCGGAGTGGAAGGAGCGTTTCCCGGACAGGCGCTCAAGGTTGAGATCCTGGATATCGAGCCGGAATCTCCCGGTCACGTCGCCGGTGGTTGGGAGGGGGAGATCCAGGCGACCGAGATCATCGCCGGCAAAGTCCACTTCCACGGTGCGGAAATTCCGCTCGCACCGATGATCGGTACTTTCGGAGTCGCTCCGGCGGGCGGTTCGTGGAGCACCAAGGATGCCGGTCCCTTCGGGGGGAATATGGACGTCAATGACCTGGCGCCGGGGGCGACGCTGTATCTGCCCGTGTTCCAGCCCGGAGGACGCTTTGTCCTGGGAGATGTCCACGCTGTTATGGGAGACGGGGAGATCGGTGGGCAGGGGCTCGAGGTGGCGGCTACCGTCTGTCTGCGCGTCGAGATTGAGCCGGAGCCGCTCACCGATCGGGTCTATTTGATGCGCGATGACCGGCTGGTCGTCGTCGGGTCTGCCGAGACTGTCGAGGAGGCGACGGATGATGCAGTTGCTGCGATGATCGACATCATTGCCAGTGCCGGCGCTATGTCCGCCTTCCACGCCCGCAAGTTTCTGGGGCTGGCCGCCGATACCTTCTTTGGCCAGCACTGCTGCCCGATCAAGACGGTTCGCGTCGCCCTGCCGCTGAATTATTTACCGGAGCTGCGCGCCGCCATCCACGGAGAGTGAATCATGGAGCACTTCTGGATCGAAGGAGGTCACCCGCTGAACGGCGCTATTCGTCCGGCGGGGAACAAGAATGCCGCCCTGCCGCTGCTGGCCGCTTGCTTGCTGACCGATGAAACCCTGTGTCTGGAGAATGTTCCCGGCATCGGAGACGTGCGCACCAAGATGGAACTGCTGGCGCGGATGGGCGTCGAGGTGGAGCTGGACGAAGAGAATTGCTGCACCTTGCGGGCCGAGGGGATGAAGGACAATCAGCCCGATCTGGAATTGAGTCGCCGGATTCGCACCGCGCCGCTGCTGGCCGGTCCGCTGCTGGCGCGCTACGGACACGTGACCATCGGTCTGCCTGGAGGGGATCGGATCGGGCGGCGGCGGCTGGATACCCACTTTCTCGCTCTGCGGGAGCTGGGTGCCGAACTGGAGGTGGAATCCGACCGTTTCACGCTGCGCGCCGATCGACTCCGGGGAGCGGATATCTTTCTGGACGAGATGAGCGTCACCGGCACCGAGCAGGCGGTCATGGGTGCGGTCACCGCCCGGGGGGCGACCAGTATTTCCAACGCCGCCTCAGAACCGCATATCCAGGATCTGTGCCACTGTCTGAACAGTATGGGCGGTCGCATCAAGGGGATCGGCACCAATCGCCTGGAGATCCAGGGGGTCGATAGGCTCGGTGGAGCCACTTTTACCCTGGGGCCGGATTATATGGAGGTCGGTTCGCTCATCGGGCTGGCGGCGGCGACTCGCTCCTCCCTGCGCATTTTGAAGGCCCGCCCGTACGAGCATCGGATGAGTCGGATCGTCTTCGGGCGTCTGGGGGTGCGCTGGGAGGACGATGGAGAGGACATCGTGGTGCCGGCCGATCAGGAACTGAGCGTCATCGCCGAGGCGGACGGGGCGATTCCCAAGATCGACGATATGCCCTGGCCCGGCTTTCCGCCGGATCTGATCAGCATCGCCCTGGTGGTCGCCACTCAGGCGAGCGGCACCACGCTGATCCACCAGAAGATGTACGACCGCCGTCTGGTGTTCGTCGACCGGCTGATCGAGATGGGGGCGAAGATCGTCCTCTGCGATCCGCACCGCGCCGTGGTCATCGGTCCGTCGGCGCTGCACGGGGAGCGGCTGATGTCGCCGGACATCCGGGCGGGAATGTCCCTGGTCATCGCCGCCCTGGCTGCCGATGGGGTCAGCACGATTGGCAACATCGTCCAGATCGATCGCGGATACGAGCATCTGGAGACCCGGCTGCAGGCGCTGGGGGCGCGTATCGAGCGGCGGGATAGCTGAGAAGTCGAAAGTATTCACATATCGAGAACTCATCGGAGATCTTTTGAGCCGTCGCCGTTTACGGCGGGGTTCGGCGTCACATATCGGGAGATCTTCGGAGATCAGGGATGGGGCGATAATCTGATCTGATACGGTATCGATGAATGGTAGCTCTGATGTTACCGGGGTTGCTGGAGGAAAATCGTCGAACAGCGAGGTATCCAAAAAATAAAATCAGTATGACCCGCAAGGTTTCACAAACAAAGATCCCCGCCGGAGTGCGTTCCGGCGGGGATCTTTCTTGCGGATAAGGTGACGGTCAGGCGGAAAGGATCTGCTGCAGGTCGGCCTGCGGATCGTCGCCGGTCAGGCGGAGGTCGAACTGCTCCTGTAGCACCTGCATCACGCCCGGCGAGATGAACGCCGGCGGGTTGGGTCCCAGGCGGATGCCCTTCACGCCCAGATGCAGCAGGGTCAGGAAGACGGCGCACGCCTTCTGCTCGAACCAGGAGATAACCAGCGACAGGGGCAGGTCGTTGACTTCGCACTCGAACGCTTCGGACAGGGCCAGGGCGACCTGGATCGCTCCGTACGCGTCGTTGCACTGCCCCATGTCGAGGAAGCGCGGGATGCCGCCGATCTCGCCGTACTCGTGATTGCGGATCCGGTATTTGCCGCAGCCCAGGGTGAGAATGACGGTGTCGTCGGGCGCTTGTGCGGCTATTTCGCTGAAGTAGTTGCGGCCCGGCTCGGCCCCGTCGCAGCCGCCGATCAGGAAGAAATGACGGATCTGGCCGCTCTTGACCGCTTCGACGATCTGGCCTGCCAGCCCCAGGATCGTCTGGTAGTGGAAGCCGATGGTCGAGGTGTTGCCCTCCTGCGCCGGCAGGGCGGGGCACTGCTTCGCCTTTTCGATCAGGGAGGAGAAGTCGTCGTCGGTGATCCGGGTGCCGCCCGGTACGGCGGTGAAGCGCGTGGTGAAGACCCGGTCCTGGTATTTTTCGGTGGGAATCAGTATGCAATTGGTCGTGGCCAGCACCGGCCCGGGGAATTCGGCGAACTCGCGACGCTGCTTCTGCCAGGCGTCTCCGTAGTGGCCGGCCAGGTGAGAGTATTTGCGCAGTCCCGGATAGGAGTGGGCCGGCAGCATCTCGCCGTGGGTGTAGACGTTGACACCGGTCCCTTCGGTCTGCTTGAGGAGGTTTTCCAGATCGACCATATCGTGGCCGGTAATCAGGATGCCCGGCCCTTCCTTCCAGCCCTCGAACACCTGGGTCGGCTCGGGCTGGCCGTAGCGCTCGATGTGGCCATCATTGAGCATCTGCATGACCTTAAGGTTTATGCGGCCACATTCGAGCACCAGTTCGAGGGCGGTGCCCAGGTCGAAGTTGACGTTGGTCATGGTGGAGAAGAGGGCTTCTTCGATAAAGGCGGAGACCTCTTCGTCCTGCTTGCCGAGCCGGCGGGCGTGGTTGGCGTAGGCGGCCATCCCCTTCAGGCCGTACAGCAGCGTTTCCTGCAGAGATTGAATATCTTCGTCTTTGCCGCAGACGCCGGGTGTGTTTACACAGCCTGTGCCGCGAAAAGATTGTTCGCACTGATTACAGAACATTCCCGTCCTCCCGGAATTTGGTGAAAGTAGGCGCCGACCAGAAATTTCGGCGCAGGATGTTGAGTGTCGATGATAGAAATATGCTGATGTTTGCTCAAATAAGATAAAAAGAGTTTTTTATCTTGACAAGAGATGGAAGGGATTTTTTTTGCTTTTTTCTTTCCATGAGTCCCAATCCATCGGTTTTTTTCGGATTCACCGTTCATCGCCTGCCAATGTGAACGGAATGCTCGAGATGAATGCCTCCCGTTTTTCGCTGCCTTGACACGCACCCTCTCCATCTATTTTCGTATGGTTGCCCGCTCGATAAAGAGATTTTTCACCGCGCCTCTGGACATTTCCGAGGAGTATCCAATGAACTCGAAGCCGAATATCCTGTTTATCATCACCGACCACACCAGCGCCCAAGCGCTGGCTCCGGGCAGTCAATGCCGCACGCCGAATCTGGACGGCCTGGCGGCTGAGGGGACTCGCTTTGGTCGTTACTACACCACCAATGCGATCTGCTCCCCGTCGCGAGCCTCGCTGATGACCGGTCTTTTTCCCTCCACCCACGGTATGTGGGACTGCACTCACACGCAGCGGTCGGAATGGGTCGACGTGCCGGCCGATCGCTTCACCTATTTTTCACACCATCTGGATCGGGCGGGGTATTACAACGCCTACTACGGCAAGTGGCACGTCGAGCAGAGCAACAAATTGGAGAATTTCGGCTGGCACGAATACGACTTGAAGTGCAACGGGGCGCGCGGGAATGCGATTCCGGGGAGTGAGGTGATCGTCCCCAAGGAGGGGTACCGCGACTACACGCTGGCCGCCGTCAGCGAGGGGCCGGAAACGCATCCGGCTTTCGACCGGGGGATCGAGTTTCTCCGTAACCGGGTCGACTCCGAGCAGCCGTTCTGCTGCGTCGTCTCCACCATCGAGCCGCACGATTCCTACGTGCCGCCTCGAAAGTTTTACGAGCAGTACGATCTGGATGAGATAGAGCTCAGTCATACGCTGCACGACCTGCCGGATGGGAAGCCGGAGGTGGTCCGCAGGCTGCGCTCGGTATGGGAGGGAATGGGGGAAGAGGATTGGAAGAAGGTGACCGCCTGCTACTGGGCGGTGATCTCTTTTCTCGATCACGAGGTGGGACGCATTCTCGCCACGCTGGCAGAGACGGGGTTAGATGAGAACACCGTCGTCGTCTTCACCTCGGATCATGGCGATATGATGGGCGGCCACGGGCTGGTCACCAAGGGGATCGGGACGCCGTACGAGGAGGTGTACAACGTCCCCCTCGTCGTACGCATGCCGGGGCAGAAGGGGCTGGGGGAGGATGGGGAGCATCTGCTGAGCACGGTGGATGTCGCTCCGACGTTGCTGGATCTGTGCGGGGCGGAACCGCTGCCGGAGGCGCAGGGGCGCAGCTTTCGTACGGTTTTGGAAGGGACCGCGGATGGCGAGGATTGGGAGGATGCTTACGCCGAGTTCTTCGGTCAGCGTTTTGTCTATACCCAGCGAGTCACCTGGAGCGGGGACTGGAAGTACGTCTTCAATCCGGGGGGGATCGACGAGTTGTACAATCTGGCGGAGGACCCATGCGAACGTAAGAATCTGGCGGAGGATATCGGCTATCGCGCCATTTTGATAGATATGACCAAGAAGATGTGGCGGAAGATGAAGGAGATCGGCGACGACTCTCTTTTCAACACCGACTATGCTACGCTGCGGCTGGCGCCGATCGGGCCGCATTCGATCGAAGGGGAGTGATGGTGGCTGACGGAGAAATTGGGAGACATCCGGACGTTATAGGCATCGGTCTGTGCACGGTGGATCTGCTCTTTGCGGTTCCCAGGCCGCCCACTTTTGGAGGGTTGATGCGGGCTTCCGCCTATTTGCGTCAGGGGGGCGGACCGGTAGCCACCGCGCTGGTCGCCCTCGCCCGTCTGGGGGTTGCCACCCGGTTTGTGGGAAGAGTGGGGGATGATGATGACGGAGATTTTATTCGGGGGGAATTCGAGCGGGAGGGGGTCGATAGCTCGCGGATTCAGATGGAGACGGGGACCGTGTCTCGGATAGCCCTGGTTCTGGTCGATCAGGCGACCGGAGAGCGGGGTTTCACCGCCCGTCCCGAGAACTGTCGGCCGCTGACGGCGGGAGATCTGGATCGAGAGGAAATCGCTGCGGCTCGGGTGCTCCATCTGGACGATGCGGACGAGCCGTCCATGCAGGCCGCCCGTTGGACGCGGGAGGACGGCATCTGCGTGGTTTTCGACGGTACCTGGAATCACGAAGATCTCGATGCGTTCCTGCCCTTAGTCGATGTGCCGATCGTCTCCGAGCCATTTGTGGAAGCCTGGATGCCGGGTGCGTCGTCCAGGGAGGTGGTCGATCGACTGTGGGGGTACGGACCGCGGATCGCGGTGTACACGCTGGGGGAGAAGGGGTGCGTCGCCCGCTGGGAGGAGGGGACTTTCGCCTTTCCCTGTTTCCCGATCGATGTGGTCGACACTACGGGTGCGGGGGACGCCTTCCACGGCGGTTTTATCTACGGGCTATTGCAGGAATGGAGTGTCGAGCGGATCGTGCGCTTTGCCTCTGCCGTGGCCGCCCTCAACTGTCGGCAACTCGGAGGGCGCACCGGCTTGCCCGACCGGGGTGAGGTGGATGAATTTCTGAGAAGTGCCCCCCATTTCGGGAAAGAGCCGCTTGCAGAACCCAACGGCAGCTAACTTCCATCCAGCAGCAGCATTTTGCCCGAGGCGCTATACTCTTTCGTTTTCAGGCGATACAGATAGAGGCCGGCCGCTACATCTCGACCGACTGCATCGCGGCAATCCCAGGGGATGGTGTAGGAACCGATCTTCTGATCGGTATCGACCAGCGTCCGTATATCCTGGCCGAGGGAGTTGAAGATGGATAGCCGCACGTGCCCGGCCGCACCGAGTTGGTACGGAATGTGCGTGGAAGGGTTAAAGGGATTGGGATAGTTCTGAAAGAGTTTGAAGTTTATAGGGGCGGTCGGAGATGCTTCCTCTTCGATAGGAGTCAGGGCGGCCGTGATGATCTCTATCAGTTCCATTCTGGCCTTGTGGTAATCAACATCATCGATGGGATAGCCGGCGCTGCGTTCCTCGCCGGGGAGTCCGCTGGAAAGGCTGGTGCCGGAAACTATTGGCTCGACGATCTTTTCGACGGCATCCGGGTCTTTCTCACTGGCCAGCACCAGATATTCGTGGTCGATGAAACCCTGACGCCAGTTGAAAAACCTCATCCCGCCGATCGGTCCATTGAGACCGGCGCTCCGTTTTGGGATCAGCTTATCGGTGCCCGGGAAGACGAATAGCCCGCAGCCTATACTGATTTCGCCGTACTGATTGGTAAAGTTTTTGGAATCATACAGGTAGTCGAAACCACTCGGGGCGGCCGTACACTCCCACATCCACCATAGATCGACCGGATCGGAAAAAGCTCTCCATCCCTGAATCCGGGAACCGGAGACAAAATCCTGGTACGTCTGGGGGCCGTTGTAGTGCCAGATCTCGACCCCCTGCTCCTTCATCGCCTGCCTGTCTTCCGCCGTCTTGCCTCCGTAAGCACCCAGGTACGGATTGTCACCGACCTCATGCCGCCATGTCGTCGCATAGAGAAGCGTCTCGGCGGCATATTTCGCGTCGAATGATTGGAAGAAAGGTCCGATCGCGCCGAGCCATTCTAAAAACGCGGGGATTCCACCGGCGAAAGCATGGCTGGGCTCATCCCACAAATAGAAGATCATTTTCGAATTCGGCGCGTCCTGGTCTATCTCCTTTTTGCGCTCCAACAGCCATTCGTGCCACTCCGACTCCGTCTCTTTGTTCCGGAGTCCGCCCGCCCCGTAAAAGGTCATGAAGCTGTAGGGGAATTCGATTCCTTCTCCCGGACCTCGATAGTCTGTTTCTTCAGTAAAAAGATCGTATGGCGGAGCTTTTGTGCCGATCACCAGATCGGTGTGATGGCGCCGAAAGAACTGGTACCAGTTCCTTTCCAATTCGGTCGCTTCGGCGCCACTGGCAGCCATTCTTCCGGCGTCGATTGCCGAGGCAAACATGAAGCTCGACACGGACGGTTTCCGGGGCAGTGAAAAGTCATGCACCTCCAGTTTCACCGGGACTGTCTCGACTGCTTCATCTTCGATCTCGACGATTACTTGACCCCTGTATATGCCGGCTGCCGCATCTCGCGGCACGTAAATATCTATCCATACATTCTGCACCTTGCCGGGAAATATCGAGAATGGGGCTCCGCCCCACTGCGCCTCGAAGGGAATCAGAGGCTCCGGAGTATAACGGCCGAGGGTTCCCGCAGCTTCTGCAACGGCCGGGTTTACAAACACGCCCAACTGGTCGTGCATCTCGATATAGCGGCCCAGGTACAGCTGGATGTGCTTGCCGATGTAGTTATACGGATTATTCGGTTCCCGGGCCGCTTTGTTGTCGATGGATGAAATGCCATTCTCCAGGCCTGCGAAAGTCACATCGACATCGTTGAGCCCGTCCTCTCCAGGGGCACATTCCAACATCAGCTGAAAGGCGACCGTTTCACCTCTGGCTCCGTTGAGCATCACCTCTGCGCCGTTCCAGACTGTATTGGCCTCTTTCAATGGGCTATTCAACTCATCCTGAAAAACGCGGTCGGAAACGGAGACGGCGTAGACACTGCCCAATCTGCCGTTTTTCCAGGAACCCATCGGTTGTGGGTCGTCGGGATACAGCGCTTCTTCATTTCCATCTATCAGAAGCTGGATCGCGGTGATATGCAGCACGACCGGATTGCCCACATTGATCCCCAGGCCGGTGAGTATTCCGTAATGCTCTCCTGTCGGGTAATCCCCGTAAGCGTTGGTATGCTCGAACCCCTTTGTCATATACATGGGGTCGTTTCTGTCATAGGCCTTGAAGGGGAAGTTTTCTAGCCACCAGCCGACGTCGTTGCTGTTGTACAGCAAAATATCCGTATAGTTCGGGACATCGCCGCCTGACCGAATTATCCGTAGTTTGATCTGGGCAATGTTTTTGACCTCGCTCAGATCGATATTCAGCCCATGGATTTCAAAGCGAGGATTGGCCCAGCCCTCAGTTGCCAGGCGATTGGTAACGATCTGGTCGTCTGAAACGCTGCCGTTGACGAGCATGGCTCCAGGCAGCAGCCGGCCCTGGTGGAATATGTCGATGGTGTCAACAGACGCATCGCAGTATGAGCCGGCTCCAAGGACAAAGAGTGCAAATAGGATGAAAGTTTTCCCAGGCATGCCGATACCTTCAGAAAATGGGTTTACTACGGACGCGGAATATTTCCGGAAACGGGGTGCCTGTCACAAGGGAAGGGCATTTTTTTAAGAAAAAAGTCACAAAGTAAGCCCAATTTTAGTCGGTGCTTGCATCACAGTCAAGGCAAAATGGGAATTCACTTCCAACAAAGTTGAGGAATTTATCAATGCTCTTTTTGAGAGAAAATCCGACGTTGCGGAATTTTCAGGATTACGTCAGGGAATTGGAAGATGAGAGGGGGTTCAGCGACCAACCCGTTCGCGACAAGTGTCTCCTGCTGGGAGAAGAGATCGGGGAACTGTTCAAAGCGGTGAGAAAAGCGGAAGGGATCAAGGTCGATCCAAATTCAAAATTCAGCCCGATTTCCGATGAGCTGGCTGACATCCTGATCTATTTATGTTCAATTGCGAATCGGTATGGAATCGATCTGGAAGAAGCGTTCAGAAACAAGGAAGAAGAAAACAAGAAACGCAAATGGGAAAGGGCATAGGCCGGAAAGCCAGAGCGCCAGGGACTTCCACGATCCCTGGCGCTCCTTTGGCGGTTTCTGTATTTCTCGAACCCTCAGTCTTCCCTAATCCTGCGCCACCGAACACGATCCGCCGCCCAGCACGCAGAATTTGGCGCAGTGGGGGTGGTTCAGCTTCACCGGGCCGGCAGCCTCCGCCAGAGTGTGACCCATTTCAAAGCGCTCGTCGTATGGCAGCAGGGTACAGGAGGTTACGGTGGGATGTTCCGCTCCCTTGCGTTTGACCACCATCCGGGATGATGAGCACATCACCTCGTCCGGGGACATGCCGAGGATAGACCAGCAGGCGGTGGTGATTTCGGGCACTTCGACGGTCTCGTCCATCTCGGGGAAGAGGACCAGCTGGATCGGGTCCCGGGCGTCGATCGGTGCTCCCAGTTCGGCGAACAGTCGGGAATATCCGGCGCGCAACTTCTCCTCCCCTTCCTCCCAACAGGTGCGACCGGCCGCGTTCAGATGGAAGCCGTTCTCGGCCAGCCAGCGGATTCCCTCAATCGTCGGCGCCCAGGAGCGGGGGCCACGCTCCTTTTCGTGGAGTTCGCGGGTGTAATGGTCCACGGAGACGCGCAGGGTCAGCCGGTGTCCGTAGCGCGCCTGCAGCGCCAGCAGCTGTTCCTTGCGGCGAATCATCGGGCGCATGCCGTTGGTCAACACGATCACTTCGTAACCGCGACTCAGGCAGATTTCGAGCATTTCGATCATTTGTGGATTCAGGAACGGTTCCCCACCGGTGAAGCCGATTTCTCTCGTGCCCCACTCATCGCGCTCGATTTCGTCCAGATACTCCCGCACCTCGTCGAGCGTCAAATACGCGAGTCGGTCGTTGCGCGGACTCGACTCGATATAGCAGTGCCCGCAGGTCAGGTTGCACAGGGTCCCGGTGTTGAACCACAGCGTCTCCAACTTCCTCAAGAATACGCTGGCCCGCACCTCGCCGCCGGCCGTGATGTCGGGGTCCTGGAATTTTTCAAGACTCGTTTTTTCTACCACTACCTCCGTCATACATCTCTCCTCTATAACGCTGAATCCGATAATATCCATCAATTTTGGCAGGCGGCTCAACAACTCCCCTCCGGTCCGCAGCAGGCTTCACTCGTTTCGGTGGTCAGATCGTACCCTTCCCCTTTTGTTTCGCGGGGATTGCGCAGTTGCATTCCCCCATTGCAGGGGAACGGCCTGGGGATGTCGACCGGCGACAGCGGTTCCACGTGCTCGAAATACTGTGTGTATGGTTCCCGGGAGTAAATGTCGAAGGTTTTGCGGCAGACCGCTATCCGCTGCCCGCGCGTGAAGGTGTGGCCGTCGTCGTCGGTCACCTTGCGGAACGGTCCTTTGTAGATCAGCGCCTCACCGTGATCCCAGCAGTCCCCTTCTTTCCCTTTGTATGCCACCAGCGTGACGCTGCGGAACTCGATTCCCTCGACTGTCTGCCAGGGGGTTTCATCCCGCTTGGCGATTTCGATGCCGTAGAAGCCGGCTTCGGCAAATGCCTGGACAAACTCCGCCTCCTGCATGGCGCCGGAAAGGCAGCCGCTCCACAGCTCGGAGTTTTCTTTGAGGTGTGCGGGGACCGGCTCATCGGCCACGATGTCGCTGATCGCCGCCCGCCCGCCGCTCTTTAGTACTCGATAGATCTCCTGGAACAGCTGTTTCTTCTCCCCGTCCGAGACCAGGTTGAGCACGCAGTTGCTCACCACCAGATCGACCGAGTCGCTGGCGATCATCGGCTCGTCGCGGCGCAGGGCGTCGGTGTACTCCTCCAGGGCGCGCAGGGAGTGTTCATCGGTGACCGGATGTTCGCCGAGCCAGGCGTCGAGTCGGTTGCGGTCCAGGGCCAGGTCCTGGATCTTGCCCTTGCGGAATTCGACGTTGGCGTAGCCCATCCGGGAGGCCATTTCTTCCCGGTATTTGTGCGCCAGGGCCAGCATGTCGTCGTTCATGTCCACGCCGATCACCCGTCCGTCGGGGCCGGTGACCTGAGCGGCGATGTAGCAGATTTTGCCGCCTCCGGAGCCCAGGTCCAGGACGGTGTCGCCGGGACGGACGTGCTGAGACGGGTCGCCGCAGCCGTAGTCCTTTTCTATGATCTCGTCGGGGATCATCTCCAGATAGCGCGGGTCGTAGTCTATCGGGCAGCACAGGGCCGCCTCCGGAGCCTGCGCCGCCGAGCTGTAGCGCTCGCAGACGCTGGTCTCCACGTAAGCTGTAGTCATCACTGCTCCTCTGGGTATTGTCTGAAATCGGGATGAATGTATGGTCTTTGATGGATTTTGCAACCGCTGGAAAATGGCTTCGCTTCTTCCGTTTGATGCGCACTTCCCGGGGGTAGTTTCAAAAGGCGCGCGGATTCCTTACAATTGTAAGGTCTTTGGCGATTCAGATTTTCAATCTGAATCGCTCGATGGATTCTTCCAGCAAATAGGCAGATCTTCGGGCCTCTTGCGGATTTCTAAAGCGTAGCGGAACGCAGGATAATTTTCTGAAAATCTGTAGTTATCCCGATTTTTTACGACCATCACTTCTTAGACGGAGATCGATTTCATGCAGGAAATGACCGCCAGAGAACGGGTGCTCAACGCCATAAGCCGCCAGCCGGTAGACCGCCTGCCCGTTTCGGAGAGCTTCTGGGCCGATACCAGCCGCCGCTGGATCGAGGAGGGTGACCTCCAGGAGGGGGAGGATCTGATCGTCCATTTCGATCTGGATATCCGCCGCGCCGGCGGCATCGCCAACGTCGCCGATCTGGACTTCGAGCCGGTCGTGCTCGAGGAGACCGAGGAGACGATTCTCCGCCTGGACGGCAACGGTGCCAAGCTGCGGCGCCACAAACTGCACGCCTCCACGCCGGAGCACGTCGACTTCACGGTCAAGGAGCGGAAGGGGTGGGAAGAGCATATCAAGCCGCATCTGATCGACATAGACCGGCGCCGGATTCCGTTTGAGGGGTATCGCAACGAGCGGCAGAAGGCGGCCGAGGAGGATCGGCACTTCTGCTGGTCGGGGACCGCTCCCTTCGAGCAGATGCACCCGATGTGCGGCCACGAGTACATGCTCATCGGCATGGCCGAGGATCCGGACTGGGTCAGGGATATGGTGATGACCTACGCCGAGCTGACCATCATGCACATGGAGGTACTTTTTGCCGAGGAGGGGCTGCCGGATTCCATCTGGTATTTTGAGGATATGGGCTTCAAGGAGCGGCCGTTCATGTCGCCGACCATGTATCGCGAGATCGTGCAGCCCGGCCACCAGCGACTCTTCGATTACGCCCATTCCCTGGGGAAGAAGGTGACCGTCCACTCCTGCGGCTTTGTCGAACCGCTGGTGCCGGGACTGGTCGAGGCGGGGATGGACTGTCTGCAGGCGATGGAGGTGAAGGCGGGGATGGACATGCCCCGGATCTTTGAGCAGTTCGGGGATCGGCTCGCCTTCTTCGGCAACATCGATGTGCGCGAGATCTCCAGCAACGATCGGGGACGGATCGAGGTGGAGCTGGAGAAGAAGATTCCGCCGGTGCTGAACAACGGCGGGGGATACCTGCTGCACTCGGACCATTCGATTCCGCCGACCGTGGACCACGACACCTATCAGTTCTTTTTGGAGCGGGGACGGAAGCTGGGTGAACTCACCTGGCCTGCGTCTTCCAACTGAACGCATTTTTCGGCAGAAAGAGGATTTTCGATATGTATACTCTTAAGAATGAATCTCTGGAAGTCGCCGTTCTGGATCCGCTCGCCGATCAGGAGCGGTTCGGCACGCGCTACTGCACCGGCGGATATATCTTCCAGATCACCGACTCCGATATCGGGCCGCTGCTCACCGGGCCGACCTATCCGGACAGCTTCAACACTTTCGACGGGCAGGGGATTCCGGATGCTTTTAATTTGAGCCCGTTGCGCGATCAGAAAGCGGATGATCCACTCGCCCTCATCATCGGAGTTGGTGTGTGCGATCTGAAGCAGAATCAGGTGGAAGAGTTTTGCGTGTGGGAGGTAGAGCAACGGGACGATGCGATGCGGATGCTTACCAGGCAAACTTTCCAGGGGTATGGTCTCGAATTGAAGCGGACGGTCGGGCTGTACGAGCGGACGGTGCGTTCGCAGGTGCGGCTGCGGAACAGCGGGCGGGCGCCTTTCGGACTTCGCTGGTTTCCGCATCCGTTCTTTCCTCAGCCCAAGACGGACGAGCTGTGCCGGTTCAATATCCCGGTCAGTTTTCCGGAGAGTCAGGCATACGAGTTGGCGGACAGCGGCTTCATCCGTCGCAAGGGTTGGCCCTGGACTGAGGGATATTACCAGGCGCTGAATTTCAGTGCCAACATGCCCCTGTCCATCGTCCAGAAGCATCCCCAGCTCGGCTTGCTCGCGGCGACCTGCAGCTATGTCCCCACTTTCTTTCCGATCTGGGGCAATCCGAATACCTTTTCGTGGGAGCCGTTCCTCGAGCGCCTGATCGCGCCGGGGCAGGAAATGAGCTGGTGGATCGATTACGATTTCTAAAACATTGGGCTGAATTCGGAAATTATTCGGAGGAATGAGGGAGGAAAGATGGCAGACGATCGCGTGGTATGGTTGAACGGCGAATTGATTCCATGGGGTGAGGCGACCGTGCCCTTGCTGTCGCACGGTTTTTCCAGGGCCTCGGGGATTTTCGAGGCGTTCGGTTCTCATGAGAGTCCGGATGGGCCGGTGGCATTTCGCATGGACGAGCATCTGAAGCGGCTGCGGCACAGTGCCGATATGCTGGAGATGGAGCTGGGGTTTTCGGAGGAGGAGATCGGTGCGGGAGTAGCGGAGACGGTCCGGGCGAACAATGTAGGGCGAGGGTTGATCAAGATCATGGCGTACTGGAGCGAGGAGGCGCCGATAAAGCTGGTGCTCGATGCTAAGCTGGATATCGCGATTTTTGCCATTCCAGCGGAGGCGGGACTGCCGTTAGACGACGCGACTGCCATATCCGCCTGTTTGTCCAGCTGGCGCAAGCTACATCCGGAGACCGCCCAGGTCACGGCCAAGGCGTGCGCCAACTATCTCAACGCCTATCTGGTCCGCAAGGAGGCGCAGAAACGGGGGTTCGACGTGGCCTTTTTGCTGGGGACGGATGGGTTTTTGGCGGAGGGGACCACGGAATCGGTCTTCCTGGTCAAGGATGGGGCGCTGAAGACGCCGCCTCTGGGACGGATACTGTCCAGCATTTCGCGTCTGTCGCTTCTGGAGATGGCACCGACGATCGGCATTTCCGTGGAGGAGACGCTGCTGCAGGCGGATGATCTCTTTACCGCGGACGAGATTTTCACCGCCCACACCGGGGTCAAGGTGCATCCGGTGAATCGGTTCGAAGACCGGGAACTGGAGGCGCCCGGTCCGGTGAGCACCCGGTTGATGGAACTGATGGACGACGTGCTCCACTTCCGGAACCGCCAGTTTGGCCATTTCTTCCAGTCCCTGGCGTGAGAGGGAGGCGCGGGAGAGAAGAGGTCCGATGAACAGGGAACCTGCAGAGACGGTAGCTATTTCATCCGGCGTGAAGGTCACTCTCGCGCGAGTTCGGCGTGCGGACGGGAGCGATATCGTCGTATATGCGCTGGAGGATCCGGAGCAGCGGATGGCGCGCCCCTCTATTGTTCTTCTACACGGTTCGGGAGCGGATTCGGTTTTTCCGCAGTCGGAGAGGGGGACAAGTGTCCCGCTGCTCTTTGGTGCGCTTTGTGAGATGCGCGATCGGTGGAATGTCTATCTGGTGGAGAAGCGGGGGATTCAATTCGGCCAGTGCGCCCCTCCGGGTGGAGCCGAAAACGCCGGTCGGGAGTATCTGGAGGGGGAGAGTTACGAGGGCAGGGTTGCGGATGTGTGCGCAGTCCTGGATGAGTTGGCGGCCGAACGCGCGGGGGAGGGGCTGCCGTTTGTGGTCATCGGTAGTTCGGAGGGGAGCGGTGTTGCAGCGGGGGTTGCTGCCAGGCATTGCGCGCCCACGCACATCGCTCTTTTGCCGTTTTCAGCGTGTCACGGATTGGCCGATTCTTTGACGGGGCTGCGGGACGAGTTGGCTCGGGGAGAGATCACAGCTGAGGAATTCCAGGAACAGTACGACTGGCTGGTGGAGACGTTCCGGGATGTGCTGGGGGAATCGAGGGATGCGCTCGACAGGTATCTCTGGGGGCATTCTTACCTACGGTGGAGCTCCTACTGCTCGGGGCAGGTGATGGCCGATCTGCTCAAAGTCGATATTCCCGTGTTTCTCGGCATCCCCTCGCTGGATCAATGCGAAGGGGTGGATCTGGCGGTGGAGGAATTCGTCAGATGTGGTAAGAAGAATCTCACCTATCGGAACTACATCAACTACGACCACGGTTTTTTTGAGCATGTGGGAGACCGCGTGGAATGTCGGCATGCGGAGGTGCTGGCCGATATCCTCGAATGGGTGCGGAGGAGCTGAGAATTTGTCCAGTCGGTGAATTCTCGAACTCCCCCGTTACTGCTCATAGCAACGGTTTCCGCGCCGCCAGGTAAAACGGTAAACAGCGGAGTGCGGCGCTGACGCCCAGCGGTCGGATTTGATACGGACAGCGCCGCGGATCGACCGGATCGCGCGGCAGACTTCTCTCCGGCGTTTCGCCCTCCGGGACGTCGGCGATCTGCTCGCTTTCGTTCCAGTTGCCTTCGTAGCTTGGACCGAAATCTGCGGTCAGCTGAACGCGGATGAGGCGGTCGAGGATCCGGTCCCCGGCTCGTTGATAGACATCCGCCTTCTGCTCATCCCCCCCCTCGCGCATCCAGCGAATGGCGTATCCCAGACATTTCAGCAGCTGGAAGTCGACCAGCTTGTAGTCGTGGTATCCCGGATCGTACCCGTGTCCTCCCGCGTTTCTGCCTCCATCCGGGCGCATGCGGGCGCAGACGCCGTCCCGGGCCGGCAGTAATCCGTTGGCCAGGAACCAGTCGATCTGCCGCATCGCCGAGTCGCGCCATTCCCGGCGGGGGCGGACTTCGTCGAGGGCGGCCAGGGCTTCCAGCGCCAGACTGCCGAAAAGGGCGTGCGGCCAGTCGGCGTCGGTTTCGCCACTGGCGGCTGCGGCGCGGTGGCCGCGGCCCGGGTAGTATCCCGCTTCCATCTGCTCTGCAACGATCTGTTTGCCCATCGACTCCGCGGCATCCAGCAGGGAATCCTCGTGAAGGACGTGGTAGTATTCGACCGCCTGCATCACGGCGATGGAGACCTCGCGCAGGTTGGTGTCGGCAAAGCGGATTTCCTGGAGGTGCTCGGCTGCATAGCGGGCCAGGCCTTCGACTCCCTGATATACGTCCGGATCGCCGGTGAGCAGGTAGTAATCGATCAGCGCGGTGATCCAGAAGTGGTCGGTGGCCCGGTCGGCGATCGAGCGGAAGCAGTGGCCGCCGGAGTGGGTGTGGAGGCCCCAGTACGGGTAGTGGCGCACGTCCACGTCCCACAGATGCCGGCCCATGACTTCGACCAGATCCAGGATATCGACTCGCCCCTTGCGCAGGCTGTTGACGAACAGGCCGTGGATCGGGTCCTCCTCGTTGTTGTTCCAGTAGTGCAGGCGTGGGTGCACTTTGAGCGATTTGTGGCGATAATGCGTCATGTACGGACTCATGACCATGTAGCGCAGGTCGCCGACGTCGAATTTGCCGTATACTTCGAACTGTTTCTGGTGATGGCCGATCCAGTCGATCGCCCCGTTCAAGGCGCGCTCCGACTCTGCGTTTTCTCCGGAGGTGGAGATCGCCCCGAGCACGCGCGAGTGGTCCACTTCCGAAGGGGCGACGACGGCACGCTGGAGAGAGAGCATCCGCTGTTCGATTCTCTCCTGCCAGTCGGCGCCGCTGAGTCCGGCGGTAGCGTCGAGATAGATCTCCTGCGTCTTCTGCATCCCCTTTACCGTTTCCAGGCAGCCGTGTTCCTCGCTGAAGAACGCCAGATAGGGATGGGCGATGATCGCCTGGTAGCGGTGCGATCGATGGCGGTCGGTCGGGCCGTCGCTTTCATCGTTGGGGGGCATGATCCGTTTGCTCGACAGGTGGGCGTTGGCCCGTTCCGGCCACAGGCCGATTTCCAGGGCGTCTTTTTTTATCTCGATTTCGTTGGGGTATTCCTCCACGAAATGGGCGAAGTGGAGATTGAGCTGCTCTCCGTCCGGGCCGACAATCTGTGCCCATCCCGGCGCATTGCGGCCGCTGGCGGAGCCGTGGCCCAGGTCGACATCGTCCCCGTCCCAGTCGTGGCGTCTGAGCCAGTATCGGTTCATGTCCTCCTGGAGCAGGGAGTAGCTCGAGCTTTCCAGGAGTCTCTCGGCGTATTCTCCCAGATCGATGCCGAAACGGGTCTCTACGGGGGTGAATGATAGCGGCAGTCGGAAGCGCAGGTCGCGGATGAATCGCGCCTCGGTTTCGTGGAGATCGGCGCCGTGCAGCCAGGAGAGTTGGAGCTTCACCAGGCCGGAATTTACGTAGGCTTCCACCTTGACCACGTAGTCGAGGGAGGAAAAGTAGTTGTCACGGCACAGCTTACCGGCGATTCGAATCTGGCAGCGGAGGGGGCCGGCTTCGAGGATGGTGACGCCGGCGGTCTCCATGCGGGCGCCGCGGGTGGGGATGAAACCGGGGCCGGCTTTCTGATTGGAGTAGATACTGCCGTCCGCCTCAGTGGCCACCAGACCGGCGTCCAGGCGTGGAGCGGTCAGGGGATAGCTCTGCCCATCACGACGAAACTGCAGGTCGGTGAGAATGCCCTCGGTGCGCTGGTGCACTTCTTCGCCGATGGTTTCGGGGATGCTGAAGGTGAGAGAACCGGTATCGACGTGGACTCTACCTTCTGAGGAATGCGCCAGGGGAGCGCCCGAAGCAGTCGGATCATTCGCAATCTCCAGCTCGAAATCTGTCTCTGACACTGCTTCCGGAGCGAACAGCACCAGGGCCCACTTCACGGACCCATCCGGCCAGTTCAGCAGAGGGCGAGCCTGCGTGACACAGGGATTTCCTGCGCTGGTGCGAACCTGGATTTTGCGGGCGTCGTCGCACGACCCGATGGGAAGCGGGATGGTCGCCTGTAGAGGCAGGCCGTTTTCGATTCTTTTTTCGACGGTCAGCTTCATCCTCGTTTGTCTCCATTCCATATGGGATACACCGCATCGACGGCGTGGAATTGGATTCTTTTAGCCATCCGTGGGCACGCAGAATTCGTTTTGCGCCTGGAATCCGTCGAGCTCGATCAGCGGGGTGCGGCGGAAGAGGCTGTCGGCGAATTCCTTCATTTCGTCCAGCTCCTCCCGGTGGCCCAGGAGGCGATGCATGGCCCAGCCGCTCAGTCGCTGCGCCCGTCCCTGGCAGTCCCAGAAGCAGAGACCATCCACGCCGGTCTCGTAGCAGGCGAGCGCCCGTATCCGCATCGAATCGGCGGACTGCCGGCGGGGATACAGGTCGGCGTGGACCTGCGTGGCGCTGTCCTTTGCCAGTTCGACCCAGGGAGCCAGGATGGAGCCGACATCGCTGCCGTCCGGTTGGCCTATGGACTCGATGTGTGTCACCAGGTGGTCGACCAGCCCTTCGCGGACCCAGGTTTCAAGGTCCATCGCCCGCGAACGGGGTGTGGTGAACGGTCCCAGGTCGGGGCAGTCCTGCGGCGTATAGCCGGTTGCCGGCACGACGTAGCAGGTGCCGAGCCTTCTGCCGAGTTTTGCTCCGACTTCGTCCAGCATCTGCCTGGTTTCCCGCAGCAGCGTCGTCAGAAATGAAGCTCGATGATCCAGGATGCGGTCGTCGAAGAAGTCGAGTTTGCGCATGTCGGTCCCGTGCAGCTCTTTGAACGACGCGAGGACCGGCTCTTCGTAGAGGGCGTATGGCCAGGAGCGGCAGAAGACGATGCAGACGCCGTCCGCTCCGTACTCCTCGACCCATTCGCGGAAGAGTTGCACGTATTTGCTCCTGACCTCGGGGAAGGCCTGACTCAGGTGGCGGGTGGCGTACCCCTCCGAAGTGAGACAGCGGAATTCCGGATGCTGGCTCTGGAATTCTCCGGGGCCACCGTACTGCAGGTGGTTGGGTGGCCACTGCTCCCCGCTCATGCGCATCTGCGGGTAGAGTTCGACGCCGGCCTCGTGGGCGCATTCCACGGCCGCGGCTAGCGGGTCGAAACCGTGCCTCCGTCTCCGGTCGACACTCTGGAGGCCGACGCGCATGACGCCCGGCATGCCGAACGCCCAGTCGATCTCAGAGGCGATGCGGGAGGGATAGAAGGTGGCAAAGGAGCGACCCACGCCCCACAGGGCGATGCCGAAGTCGCTGCCGGCCACCGCCTGGAATTCGTCTCTTACTTCGTCGGTCGTGGCGTAGGCCCACATGTGGTGCTGTCCGCCGTCGAAGTTTGCGATCAGACGGCGGGTGTCGGCGCGTCCGCGTTCATTTTCGGCCCGTTTTCGCTCTTCTTCCGACAGGGGGATCAGATGCACATAGGTGATATTGGCGATCGTGTCGGCCATGCTGCCCGCCGCCGGGCGATGGAAGAGAATCACTTCTCCTTCCGTCAACGCGACGCTCTTCCAGTACGCCTCGCATAGATCGGCTGGACCGGGCAGCATCTCCGGTGAGACCAGATCCTTTTCCGGACGGAAATTTTCGGTAGTCGCTCGGCTATATGCCGGATCGGAGGCGAGCTTGAGCAGCAGGCAACTGTCCGGAAAGAGTGGATGGCGGTAGGTGCCTATGAAGATGTGATACCATCCCGAGACGGGCAGCTTCAGGCATATTGGCGGTGCCTGACTGTCTGGCCCGGAGAACAACATTCGCCCTCTTCCCTGCTCTATCGAATACTCCACCGTCGCCCATTTTCCCCTGGCAAATTCTTCTCCGACTGCGCTCTTCGGCTCACACGCTCCCATATCGAGCAGGAAGATTCCCTCATTCTCTCTATCCATCATTGTGCTCCCCCTGAAAATTGCCTATCAGTTATAAATCGGTCACAAGATAACCATTCACCATCTGTATGTCAGTATAAGTCGATAGGAGCACAGAACATGAAAAAGCCACTCTTTGAACAGATCCACGCCGTGCCCATGGAAAAACGCCAGTACGGACACCGCGGCATGCCGGGCGACATCGTCGAACTGAAGGACAGTTGTTTGCAGATGGTCTACACCCACGGCGGCATCGCCTCCCGCATTTCGAGCGATCGGGGACTCACCTGGAGCGAGGAATCCATCCTCCTGTCGGATCCACCCCGACAGGGGCGGTATTGCCATCCCAGCTTTCTGCGTTTGCCCGACGGAGATCTGCTGCTCTCCTACATCTACAATGCCGGAACCACTCCTTACTTCGGGCACAACTACTACCGACGCTCGGCGGACGACGGCTCCACCTGGGGGGAGCAGTTCCTGCTCACCGCGCAGGGGGGATACGTCATCATGCACAACGACAAGCTGCGCCAGCTCTCAGACGGCCGTATCATCGCCCCGGCGGAGTACAAGAAGCACCGCCCGTCCGAGGCGGATCACAGCGACTACGCCGTCATCGTTTTTTATTCGGACACAGATGGGTATTCCTGGAAAGAGAGCGAAAACGACATCGACGTGTTGCCGCACGAGGGGCAGGAACCCCACGTCGTCGAACTGAAGGACGGTCGCCTGCTCCTCTTTTTCCGCACGTACAGCGGCTGCGTCGGTCGCTCTTATTCCGAGGATAGGGGTGAGAGTTGGTCTGCGGGGGAACTGCTCTGGGAACTGCCGATGTCGAAACGGGCGTCGGCGATTACGGTGGATCGGATTCCGTCGACCGGAGATTTGCTGCTGATTCGCTGCACCGGTGAGGGAGGTGCCGAAGGAAGGTGCCGGACTCCGCTCATCGCGGCTATATCGAAGGACGAGGGGGAAACCTGGGGCAATGAGAAGATGATCGGCGACGATCTCGAGGATGACTACGGATATCAGAGCGTGACGTTTATAGACGACATGGTGGTTTTGAGCTATCACCAGAGAGATGGTCTGCACGTGGCGCGCATTCAGATCGACTGGTTCTACGACCATTCAGATTGAAAATTTGAATGGCTCGATAGATTTTTCTGCGAATTGCTAATTTTTCGCGTTTTCTCCGGAATTTCAGAATAGATCGCTATGCAGGTTATTTTCCGGAAATCTATACAGGTGGGAGATGTTATGGCTCAGTTAGACAGAGGAGAATCGATGCTGATCGGTTGGGCGTCGCGGGATACGACTCCGCCGCGGCCGGTGATTTTGCGGGGACAGTTTCACGCGCGGATTTCGAACGCGGTGCAGGACCCGATCATCGTGACCGCCCTGGCGCTGGAGAGCGGCGGAGAGCAGTGTGTGATGGCGACCGCCGATCGGGTGGGGATACCGACGGAGTTGCTCGCGGGGGTGCGGGAGAAGATCGGGAAACTGGTGCCGGATCTGGTGCCGGAAAAGCTGTTTATCAGCGCCACGCACACGCATACGGCACCGGCGACCGAGGATGGGGATTGGGAAGATATGGGGCCGGAGGTGATGAAGTCGAGTGAGTACGCCGCGTTTTTTGTGGAGCGCACGGCTGAATGCGTGGCGGCGGCCTGGCGGAAGCGAAAACCGGGGGGGCTGGCGTGGGGGTGCGGGCAGGCGGTCGTCGGATTCAACCGGCGACAGGTGAAGCTGGGTGGGGCGTCGCAGATGTACGGAGATACGAGCACGGACGACTTTGCGAATATCGAAGGGTATGAGGATCACGGTGTGGATATGCTGTTTACTTACGACGCGGAGCAGGCGCTGACCGGCATGGTGGTGAATCTGGCCTGTCCATCGCAGGTGACCGAGTCGGCGCATTTCGTCTCTGCGGACTTCTGGCACGAGGCGAGGTGTGAGATCCGTCAGCGCCACGGGGAGGAGATCTTCGTCCTGCCTCAGTGCAGCGCGGCTGGTGATCAGTCGCCGCACATCATGTGGAAGAAGGGGGCAGAGGCGCGGATGCTCCGACTCAAGGGGTTGTGTGAGGAGGGAGAAGATGTGCGCATGGCGGAGCGGGTGGAGATCGGGCAACGAATTGCCGCCGCGGTGGACGAAGTGCTGCCTCTGGCGGGAAAGGAGATCCACACCCGGATCGATTTTCGACATCGAGTGGCAACCGTTGAGCTGCCCCGGCGGAAGATCACGGCGGAGGATGTGGCGGAGGCGCAGCAGGAGATCGACGGGTATAGCGCGCAATTGGAGGAGCTGGCGGATCGGGAGTCGGCCGATCCGGAAAGATCCCGCTGCTTCGGACGACGAAGGTGGTTTCGCGGGGTGATCGAGCGATACGAGTTGGAGAAGAGGCAGCCGACCTATCCGATGGAAATGCACGTGGTGAGATTGGGGGATGTGGTGTTTGCGACCAACTCATTCGAGCTGTATCTGGACTACGGTCTGCGGATGAAGACGCGCAGTCCGGCACTGCAGACTTTTGTGGTGCAGCTGACCGGACCGGGCACCTATTTGCCGAGCGGACGGAGCGTGGGAGGAGGCAGCTACGGGTCGGTACCGGCCAGCAACCACGTGGGACCGGAGGGAGGAGATCTGCTGGTGGAGGAGACGGTAAAGGGGATGCGCGAGCTGTTTGGGTGAAATGGGTGTGGCGGGTAGCAAAATGAATGTCCGGATGTCGCCGCGTTCTTTCAGGAGGCATCCGGACATTCATATGTGGGGCGCTATAGACGCTTCACTTCGGGTCGATGGGTCACCGGGATTTTCGCGGCTTGCGGCCCATTGTTACGCCGTTTCTCGCCCAAACCGATTCATTTTGAATTTGTCCAGGGGCGAATATCGACGGCGTGCATTCCAGCCGTCCGCGCGGCCTGGAGCCCTACGTCCCCGTCTTCAAAGACCACGCATTCGTTCGGGGGGACAGCGATCCGTTCCGCAGCGGCCAGAAACACATCCGGCTCCGGTTTGGGACGGCCGACGTCGTGCGAACTGAGCACCACATCGAACCACTCGAGAACTCCGATCGCGCTCAATGTAGCTGACGCCGAGGCCGCAGTACTCCCGGTCGCCACGGCCATTGGGAGCTGTCCATGAAAGCGTCGAGCAATATCGACTACCGCTTCCACGGGGCGCAGTTTGCTTGCTGGCAGACTGTGGAAATAGGCGTCGCGCTCAGCGCCGATGGAACCGGCATCGACGGTCAGTCCTTTTTCAGAAGCCAGGCGCTGGATGATTGTGTCTATAGGCGTGCCAGCCCACTCATAAAAGCGCGCCTCCGTCAATTCCAGGCCGTATCGGGGCAGTACCGTGGCCCAGGCGTGAAAATGCAATGGCATGGAGTCAACCAGAGTTCCGTCGCAATCGAAGATCAAACCTCGGCATCCTGCGGGCAAAGTCCAGGTCAATGTTGTTCTCCCTACTTGGTTGCTATAGTGGAAGTATGGTCAGGCCTCTCGTGACCTGGCTGCTTAACTGTCTTACGGGCGGTGCAAGAAGCGAACTGCCGGGCCTATGCCATGATCGTCGAAATCGGCGTCTTCGATGCGATTTTTGAATGGGATTTCGTTTGCCGGTCCGTAAAACAGGGCGCGCATGGGACAGGAGCGGACGCAGGTGGGATTCCAGCCTTTGGCGATCTCGTCGGCGCAGGCATCGCACTTGACGGCGCTGCCGTCGGTGCGGACGACGATTGCGTCGAAGGGACAGGCCTCGACGCACTCACCGCAGCTACTGCACTGCTCCTCGTCGATGGTGACCAGGCCGTCTTCTCCCTTGGAGATACCCTGGGATGGACAGGCTTCGATGCAGAGCGGTTTTTCGCAGTGGAAGCAGTGGATGACGCGGAAGGAGAGATCGGTTTCCGGATAGACGCCTGTTTCACGTTCTTCCAGACGGAGCAGATCCAGATCGTCGGGGAGCTCGGCGCGGTCCTTGCAGGCCACGCAACACGTCAGGCAGCCGACGCAATTGGCCAGATCGATGGCGAAGATCTTCTCGTTCATGACACCCTCCTTCTGACCTGCACCCTTTCGGAGTGAATGGCCATGCCACCCGTGGGCGACAGGCTATGGCTCGTCAGACTATTGGCGCAGCCTCCCATATCCACTCCGTCTGCTCCGGGTCGATACCAGGTGCCCTGACTGACGGCGACCAGGCCGGGCATGATCCGCTCTGTGACTCGGGCGGGAATGGCAATGGTGCCCGATGAGTTGAACACCTCTACCAGATCATTCGGGTCGATTCCCCGGGTCCGCGCATCCTGGGGATTGATCCACACGCGGTGCGGCTCCAGGCGCTGCAGCCAGGGGTTGGCATGGCCGGAGGAATTGGCTCGCAGTTTGTTGTGTGGGGTGACCAGTTGCAGGGGGTACTCGTCCGCCTTCTCCGGTTTGTTTGCGATGTAGGCGGGAATGGCCGGCAGGCCGTGTTCCTTCGCCTCCGGAGAGGTGATCTGGATGCGGCCGGAACCGGTTTTCAGGGGATGGCCGACCGGGTTATCGCGGAACTCTGCTAGATGGGGGCGAACCCCTCCCTGGGTGCGGAGAATGCCTTTGCTCCGTAACGTCTGGGTGTCGAGGTCGCTCGATTCGAGAAATTTATCCAGCCACTCTTCTTCTGTCTTGCCACCGGTGTAGGCCTCGCGGATTCCCAGGCGCTCGGCCAACTGGGTGAAAACCCAGTTGTCGGTGTGGGCTTCGCCGAGGGGGGACAGCGCCTGCTCGTTGTAGTGGAGATCTCCCCGTCCGCTCACCAGGTCGGGGCGCTCCAGATCGTGGCAGATGGGGAAGACGATATCGGCGTAGCGAGCGGTTGGGGTGAAATACTGGTCCTGTACGATGACGAAGTCGATCTGCTCCAGGGCGCGCGCGTTGGCGCGGGTGCCGGCGCTGCGGTTGATGATATTGGAGGCGACGATGTAGGCCATCTGGGGCGCGGGCTGCAGGCTGCCATCGAGGATGGACTGGGCCCAGGTCACCTTGTGCATCTTGACGACCGGGGCGAACGGGCCGGAAGTGAGAGATCCAGCGCCGATCCGGTCGCTGGTGTGCCGGCCCTGGTGTGCCAGGCCGCCGCCGCGAATGCCGACGTTGCCGCTCATGCAGGAGAGGGTGATGAGGGCGCGCTCGGTCTGTTCGCCGTAGCGGGTCCGCTGCGGCCCCCAGCCGCCCATGATCACGGCCGGTTTGATGGAGGCGTAGTCGCGGGCGAAGCTGCGAATTGTATCGGCGGATATCTCGGTTATGGGAGCCGCCCATTCGGGTGTCTTGGGAAGCTCGTCGTCGCTACCGAGAACGTAGCGGCGATACTCCTCGTAGCCGACGGTGTGGGAGGCCATGAAATCGGCGTCTACCAGTCCTTCGAATTCCCAGACGTGGGCGATGGCGGCGATGAGGGCGACGTCGGTGCCGGGTCGAATGGGGACCCACTGGTCGGCGAGGATGGCGCTGTCGGTGTAGCGGGGGTCGATGAGGGCGACGCGCGCGCCCCGGTCCCGCGCCTGCGCGATGAAGTAAGCCAGGTTGCCGCCCAGGCGGTTTTCGGCCGGGTTCATGGCCCACAGGACGATCAGGCGGGAGTCGAGCAGGGCGGCCAGGTCGATGGCGTCGTCGGTTCCTCCCAGCATCCACTGGTTGGCGATCTGGGCGCACCAGTAGCTCATGTTGCCGAAGGAGGAGGTGACGCTCGCCCAGTGCGAGAAGAAGCGATCGGAGCAGGCACCGCCGGAAAAACCCCGGCCGCCGAAGGAGCCGGCACCGGTGAGGTGGAGGATCGCCTCGGGGCCGTGCTGGTCGTGGACATCGGTCAGGCGTTTGGCGACCTCATCGAGGGCTTCATTCCAGGCGATTTTTTCGAACTGATCGGATCCCTTCGGGCCGACGCGGCGCAGCGGACTGGTGAGGCGCTCTTTGGCGTTTCGCAGCCGTTTTTGGGCGCGCCCCCGCAGACAGGGGACCAGCCGGGGCATGTCGAGGGTATCGGGTCGATTGGGAGGGGTGTCGATGCGAACGAGTTCTCCATCCCGCACGCAGGCGACCAGTTCGCAGCGGCCGCCGCAGTCCAGAGAGCAGGTGAACGGTATGCGTTTAGTGGTGCCGTCGCTGTCGGGCAAGCGCTATCCTCCTGAACAGGATCAAAAAAATGGTGACTTTAAAAAATAATTTAAAGGTATTGCGAGACTGCGGGCAAATTTGGTGCGATATCGGTAGACCGAAGAGGGAAATGTTTTTAATATCTGTATTCGGGTATGCGGGAATAAGACCATACAGGGAGGGTGCCGATGAGCGCTTCAGCGGAAAAGAGACGCCCCAATATCCTGATCGTCATGTCGGACGACCAGGGTCCGTGGGCGATGAACTGCGCCGGGACGCCGGAACTGGTCACGCCGACGCTCAACCGGCTCGCGACCGAGGGTATGCGTTTTGAGAATTTCTTTTGTGCCTCGCCTGTCTGCTCGCCGGCAAGGGCGTCGTTTTTGACCGGGCGGATTCCCTCGCAGCACGGGGTGCACGACTGGATCAAGTCGGGGAATATCGAGGTGGAGGAGGGAGTGACCTGGTGCGGAGCGGACAGACCGATCGAGTATCTGGAGGGGATGACCGCCTTTACCGACGTGCTGGCGGCCAACGGCTATCGCTGCGGGTTGTCGGGCAAGTGGCACCTGGGAGCCAGCGGCACTCCGCAGAAGAGCTATTCGCACTGGTGCGCGCACACGCTGGGGGGGGACAGCTATACCGACTATTTCATCTTCGACGACGAGCCGGAGATGACGCACCAGACGCAGTATGTCACCGATCTGTTCACCGACCGGGCGATCGACTTTTTGGATCGGCACGGCAACGACGAGGAGCCGTTCTGTCTGAGCGTGCACTACACCGCGCCGCACGCGCCGTGGAGGGAGGAGGAGCAGCCAGCGGAGATATGGAATTCGTACGGGGAGTGCGAGTTTGCGTCGCTGCCGGTTTTGCCGCCGCATCCGTGGGGCGGGTGGAATCCGACGCCGGAAGGACGCCACCAGACGATTCAGGGGTATTTCACGACGATCACGGCGATGGATGCGGGTATCGGGCGGATTCTGGACAAACTGGAGAGGCTGGGGATCGCCGACGATACGCTGGTCTTCTTCACCAGCGACAATGGCTACAGCATGGGGCACCACGGGGTGCACGGCAAGGGGAATGGGACCTTTCCGCTCAACATGTTCGAGGAGGCGGTCAAGGTGCCGTTTATCGCCTGCTGTCCCGGGCGCATTCCGGCCGGGGTGGTGAATGAGGATCTGGTCAGCCACTACGACTTTATGCCGACGATCCTGGATTATCTGGGGCTGGAGCGTCCGCAGGGGGAGAGGTTGCCGGGGCGGAGTTTTGCGGATATTCTGCGGGGGGTTGGCGACGGGGGACACGAGGAGGTGGTGATCTGCGAAGAATACGGACCGACGCGCATGATCCGCGAGCGGGAGTGGAAATACGTCCACCGGTATCCGTACGGGCCACATGAATTGTACTGTCTGGCGGAGGATCCGCGGGAGGAGCGGAATCTGGTCGACGAGCCGAAATGCGATGAGATCGCGGCGCGGCTGCGCGGCAGGCTGGACGAGTGGTTCGTGGAATACGCGCAGGGGTCGCTGGACGGGGCGCGACAGGGAGTCACCGGCAAGGGACAGATCGACGCGGTCGGGCCGGCGGGTAGGGGACGGACGGCGTTTGTGTAGGATTCGCGATTGTTTTCCAGATCGACGGCGATGCAGAGGGGATTCCGCATGGCGATGCTGGGATGTCGGACGTTTTCTCGATTTACTGAAAATTCTCACGTCCACATGCGCATCCGGCGCATTGGGACATGGAGATTGCAGTAGCAAACCAGGGGGAAGCCCCGTAGATAGGAGTGTGGGATATGAAGTTGGCACTGATGGCGGGAGATACGGTTCCCGCGGGGGAACTGCGGTCGCTGGGATTCGAGGCGGTGCAGATGTTTTTTGGCGGTGGGAGCGACGGGGATGAGAAGGATCCATCGCCCGAGGCGATCGACGAGGTGCTGAAGGCGGGGGACACGGCGTTGGCGGCGATGACGCTACACGTGGATCTGGTCGGCCCGCAGGGGAAAGTGCAGGCGGACGTGGACCGGGCGGTGCGCTGTGTGGAGAAGACGGCGGCGCTCGACGGGCGGTTCGGGGCGAATGAAAGGCCGATTTTGATCTGGCATCCGTCCGGCTATCCCGAGGATCCGCAGGTGGACGACCAGGCGGTGTTCCAGGGGCTCTGCGAGTCGCTGGATCAGATCTGCGAGGCGGCGGAGAAAAACGGGGTCAACGTGGCGGTCGAGATCACCCGCGCCGGCAGCATCGGCAGTGCCGAGAGCTTTTTGCGGATCAAGGACCAGATCGGCTCGGAGGCGCTGTGCGTGTGCATGGATGCGGCGAACTTTGCGCCCGATCGGACGCCGCTGGAGCGGGCGGTGCGAATGCTCGGACCGGACACGATCATCGGCCATGGCAAGGACTCGAGTTTTAAAGACAACGGCGAGGTGGCAGACTACGGACCCACCGGATCGGGTAAGCTGGACTATCCGACCTACATTCGCTGCCTGCAGGAATACGCCCGGGCGCCGTACTTCGTCTTTGAATACTATCGCTCGCGCGAGGATTTGCTGAAGGCCAGGGATATCGTCAAGAACTGTCTATAGCACTGTTGTATTGGACCCCGGATGTTTGCTGGCGAAGGGGTTGCCGAAGGAAGGGCCGGGACTTCCGGGCAGCCGGAATTCGCTGTGGATGAATCGCACCGAAACGATGAGATGCAATCGGGAAGCAATCAGGAGGAAGTATGGCGAGCGCATACGGTTATTCAGAAGAAGGGTTGAAGCACTACACCAGCTTCAGAGCGTCCGGGCCGATCGTCGTGGATGGGAAGCCGGATGAGGATTCGTGGGGACTGGCACCCCGGTCGCCGCGCTTCGAAGATCTGGAGCAGCTCGGGCGTCCGGCGCTTTTCGACACGCAGGCGGCGGTGCTGTGGGATGACGATTATCTGTACGTGGCGTTCTGGCTCGAGGAGCCGCACGTGTGGGCGACCTACACCGAGCGGGATTCGATGATCTGCCACGAGAACGACGTGGAGGTGTTCATCGCGGGGAAGGATGCGTATTACGAGTTTGAGATGAACGCCCTCGGGACGATTATGGAGCGGTTTTACGTGTGGCAGGACGCCTATATCGAAGCGGGGTACGCGAAGATTCCGGAGTTCGATCTGCTGGGCACGGAGCTGGTGGACACGCTGGGAGGGCCGTGGACCGGATTCCGGCATCCGCGCGGGAGGCGCTGGGCGTTTCGCGAGTGGGATATGCCGGGGTTGAAGTGGGCGGTGCACGTCGATGGGACGATCAACGACCCGGACGACATCGACCGGGGTTGGACCGCCGAGATCGCCTTTCCCTGGCAGGGATTGAAACATCTGGCCGACGGCCGCTCTCTGCCGGCCAGCGAGGGGGATGTATGGCGCATGGATTTTTCCCGCTTCCAGTGGATCGACCAGGGAGGGAGGCGCACCTGTCCGGGATGGGTGTGGAGCAGCCACGAGGCGTATGACTCGCATATTCCGGATCGCTTCACCTATATCCATTTATCCGAGCAGGTGGTCGGGACGGAAGGAGCAGAAGATCATGGCTGATGCGAATGGTGCGACGAGAGAGGTGGCCCGCTATCTGTGCCAGAAGACGGATGTGCCGCCTGTGATCGACGGGAATCTCGATGAGGAGGTTTGGAAAAGGGCGGGGCGTTCGGAGCGGTTTGGGGAGATAGCGACAGGTGGGCTGACGCTTTTCGACACGCAGGCGGCCATGCTGTGGGACGAGCGGAATCTCTACGTGGCGTTCTGGCTCGAAGAACGAGATGTGTGGAGCACGCGCAGCGAGCGGAATGGTCTCGTCTGGCAGGAGAATACGGTGGAGATTTTTATCGCCGGGGCGGGGGCGTATTACAATCTCTCCGTCAACCCGATGGGGGAGACGGAGGAGATGTTCTTCATCTGGAAGGATTCCTATGAACGGGGCGGGCGCTACGACGTGCCGGAGTTCGATCTGGCGGTGCATCGGCCGATGGTGCTGGGGGGAGACATGGGACCGCACCACCCGCGGGGGATGCGCTGGGCGTTTCTCGACTGGCGGTTTCCGGGGCTGCAGACGGCGGTGCGGGTGGATGGGAAGCTGAATGATCGGAATGAGATCGACCGGGGCTGGACGGTGGAGATTGCCTTTCCCTGGGAGGGGGTGCAGCGGCTGGCGGACGGTGCTATGCCGCCGGTGGGAGGGGACAGCTGGCGGATCGGGCTGGCGCGCAATGAGGTGATCGACCAGCGGGCCAGCCAGTGGACGACGATCTGGTCCTGGCAGCCGATGGAAGAGGGGAGCATGCACGCGCCGGAGGGGCTTCCGGTAGTGGAGTTTTCCGAATGAGAGGTGGTGTGGGAATTCCCCTCGGCGCCCATCCGCAGGTCGTAGAAAGAGTTTCGCATCGGCTCTGACGACAACGCGAAACGGAAAGGCCCAGAATGACAGGGAGATTCGCAGACAAAGTGGCGCTGGTGACCGGTGCCAGTTCGGGAATCGGCAGGGCTACGGCGCTGGCTTTCGCGCGGGAAGGGGCAAAGGTCGTGGTCGCCAACCGCGGCGTTGAAGGAGGGGAAAAGGTGGTGCGCCTGATCTCCGAGGAGGGCGGAGAGGCGATCTTCGTGCGCACCGACGTCACGCAGGCGGGCGAAGTGGAGGGAATGGTCAGTGCGGCAGTGGAGCGGTATGGACGGCTGGACTGCGCTTTCAACAATGCCGGGGGTGGGGTGCGTCGGGGCACGGTTACCGAGTGCACCGAGGAGGACTGGGATTATACGATGGACAGCTATCTCAAGAGCGTCTGGCTGTGTATGAAGCAGGAGATCCTGCAGATGCTGGAGCAGGGGGGAGGGGCGATCGTCAACAACTCCTCGGTCGACGGTTTGCGCGGCTTTCCCGAAAGTGCCTCGTACGCCGCCGCCAAGCACGGGGTCGTGGGACTGACGCGGACGGCGGCATTGCAGTACGCCCGGCAGAAGATTCGCGTCAACGCGGTCTGTCCGGGCTGGATCGAGACGCCGCCGGTTGAAAACTACGTGCGGCGCACGCCGGAGGCGCAGCAGGAGATCCTCGATCAGGAGCCGATCGGCCGTCTGGGCAAACCGGAAGAGGTGGCCGAAGCGGTGCTCTGGCTGTGTTCGGACGGGGCGTCGTTCGTATTGGGGCATCCGATGGCGGTGGACGGCGGGTATATGGCCTGATCTACGGATACTGCGACGTGCGGGTATTTTCGAGAAGTTCTGGAAGGCGCGGGATGTCGGCCTGGGGCGGAATCATCGAAAAGCGCGAAAGGAGGCGAAATCGGAAACTCTGCGAGAATCCGATTCCGCCTCCTTCGCTTTTCAGATGACAGAGGACTGCTTTTCCGTCCAGCTCAGGGGATCAGCACCACCTTCAGGGCCTCCATGTTTTCGAGCGCGGCGAAGCCCTGTTCCCATTCTTTCAGAGGGAGTTCTTGGGTTATCAGAGGATCGACGTCGATTTTCTTCTGCGCCACCATCCAGATCGTCTTTTCCCAGCTCGCATACGTGGTGGACATGTTGAAAAAGAGGGTGACGTTTTTGGTCATGGCCGCGTCCCAGTCGAGCTGCACCGGCTTCTTGCCGGTCAGACCGATGGCGCAGATGCGTCCCCATTTGCGGACCAGCTCAAAGGTCTGGGCGATGGCGGGAGGGGCACCGGAGCACTCGATCACCAGATCGGCGCCGATGCCAGCGGTCATTTCCAGGCATTTTTCTAGCGGATTGGTCTTGGAAAAATCGATCACATTGTCAAAACCGAGCTGGCGGGCGGTATCGAGACGCAGACCCTGGTCGGCCGGGGCGCCGACGATGAGAATTTCCCTGGCACCGGCGGTGCGGGCGGCCTGGGCGGCCATCAGCCCGATCGGGCCAGGGCCCAGAAGGACGATGAAGTCTCCGGCCTCGATCGCTTTGCGCTCGATGATGTCGGTCACGGTGTTGGCGGCCGGTTCGACCAGGGCGGCCTGGGAGAAGGTCATGCCGTCGGGGATGCGATGCAGGAGTTTGGTCGGGTATTTGAGATATTTGGTGAACGCGCCGTCGATGCCCCAGCCGGGGGAGCGCTTGTCGGCGCAGTTCTGGATGTAGCCCCGGCGACAGAGATAGCACTGGCCGCAGTGGAGGGTGTGGGGCTCGCCGATGACCCGGTCGCCGATCTCCCAACCGGTCACGGCGCCGCCGCGATCGGCTATGACGCCGGCGAATTCGTGGCCCATGGTCACCGGGGGCCAGTAGGGGAAGGTGTCGTGCTTGACGTGCATGTCGGTGCCGCAGATCCCCGCAGCCTTGACCTCGATGAGCACTTCGTCGTCGGCGATGACCGGTTCCGGCACGTCGCGCAGCTCCATCGCATCCTTGCCCTTCTTGGTTTTTACCAGTGCTAACATGGCCTGCTCCTGTTGTTTACTGTACCGGCGAGTGCGGACATTGCCCAAATTGACATGGCGTAAAGGTTCCGAGTATACTCTATTCTGTCAACTTGCCGATGTCAATTCGCATTGAGATTTCGACTGATAATTGAGAATCAACGCACGAGCGAGGAGAAAGGTGAGAATGAAGACACTGGGTATTGGTATCATCGGGCTACACCATCTCCATCCGGTTGACTATCTGACCCATTTTCGGGCTCTGGAACAGACCGAGGTGAGAGGAATTTTTGAAGAGGATGCGACGTTGCGCGGAGAGGTTTGCAGCAAGGCGGGTATCCAGGAGCACTCCGAGCTGGATGAGTTGCTGGGGCGGGAGGATATCGACCTGGTGGTCCTTTTTTTGCCGCACGCGGACTGCCCGAAAGCTGCGGAAAAGGCGGCGCGGGCGGGCAAACATCTGATCGTGGAGAAGCCGATGGCGGCCACGGCGGCGGGAATCCGGCAGATGATCGAGGCGACCCAAAAGGCCGGGGTCACACTCTCCGCGCCGTACTGCTGGCGCTGTCACCCGGCGGCCCGGGAGATCAAACGGCTGGTGGCGGACGGGGTTCTGGGAGAGGTGGTGGCGCTTCAGGGACGCTGCGCGGCCGGCTCGGTGGAGCGCTATCGGGCGAACGGGATTCAGCCGTGGATTCTGGACAAAGAGAAAGGGGGTGGCGGGCCGATGCACAATTTAGGGGTGCATTGGATCGACCTGTTCCGCTGGCTGCTCGAGGACGAGGTGCAGGAGGTGACCGGCATGGTGAGTCATATGCAGCACCATGTGGAGGTGGAAGACAACAGCTTTGCGCTGCTCCGTTTTGAGGGGGGAGCCACGGCCTCGCTGGATATCAGCTATTCGGTACCGAACGGGTATCCGGCCGGTCGGGATCTGTTTATCGGCATCCGCGGCACCCGTGGGGCGCTGTCGTGGATGCCCGCCTGGGGTGGGACGGCCGACGAGGTATTCGTCTGCAGCGACCGGGAGGATATGGTCGATGGTCCGGTGCGCACTTTCCAGATCGGCTCAAGCGAGGTCGGCGGGTACGGAGGGATTTCCGGGCTGGTGTATCTGCGCGAGACGGCGGCGGCGATCGCCGCAGGCCGTCCGCCCGAGATCACCGGTCTGGACGGCCTGCGGGCTCTGCAGGTGGTAGAGGCGGTGTATAAAGCGGCCGATACCGGGAGAGCGGTCGCCGTCGATTACCAGTAGTTTGCGGGGCCAATGGTCTGAGCGAATCTCCGGGAAGCTAAGAGGGGTGCCGTTTTTGCGCGATCGGTTTATTTCAGAAGCCGAAAGTCGTCCAATATTTGAGCGTTATAGAGGGGCCCGAGAATGACCGAAAGCAAGGTTGAACCGATGAAGACGGTGCTGCATTCGTGGCACGTGATGGCGGGGGCGAAGATGCACGAGTTCGGCGGTTTCGATATGCCGATTCAGTACGATTCGATTTTCGCCGAACACCTGGCCACGCGCACGGCCGCCGGCCTCTTCGATGTCAGCCACATGGGGCGGTTTTTCGTTTCAGGAGAGGGAGCAGTGCCGTTTTTACAGCACGTGCTGACGAACAACGCGCTGGCGCTGAGTGAGCCGGGGATGGCCCAGTATACTTTTATTCCGGACGAGCGGGGCGGGGCGGTGGATGACGCGTATCTGTACCGGACCCGGCAGAACGAGTACATGCTGGTGGTCAACGCGGCGAACCGGGAGAAGGACTGGGAGTGGCTGGAGGGGTTCCGGTCCCTGTTCCCCGATGCGGTGCTGGAGGATCGGAGCGAGGAACTGGCGATGATGGCGCTGCAGGGGCCGCGGGCAGAGCTGATCCTCGCGGAACTGCTGCAGGAGAGGGACTGTTCCGGCAGACTGCCGGAGCCGCGTCGCAACGCGATCTCGCTGATGCGGGGGGATGGCCGCGAGATGATCGTCGCCAGGACGGGGTACACGGGGGAACCGGTCTGTTTTGAGATCTTCCCACCGGCAAAACAGGCGGCGGCGCTGTGGGAGCGGATTCTTGAAGTCGGGCGTGCACATGGCGCGATTCCGGTAGGTCTGGGCGCGCGCGACACGCTGCGGCTGGAGGCGGGGTTGCCGCTGTACGGGCACGAATTGGGGGCAGATCCGGAGGGGAAGCCGATCCCGATCTTCGCCCTGCTGTCGCTGGCCAACAGCGCGGTAAGTTTTGCCGAGGCAAAAGGGAATTTCGTAGGTAGGGAGATCCTGCAGCGGCAGCACGCGGAGGTGCGGGAGCGAGTGCGCAAGATGGGTCGAGCCGAACTGCCGGCCGGGGAGCGGCTGGTGCCGCGCTTCGTGCGGCGGCTGGCGGTGCTGGGGAACGACCGGCAGAGTCCCGGGATCAATCCGGTGCGCAACGGCCACCGGGTGCTGCTGGAAGGAGAGGAGGTGGGCTGGGTGACCAGCGGCACCGCCGTGCCCTTCGTCCACTTTAGGGGAACGGGACTGCGCTCGGCGCCGGGGGATGAAGAGGGTCGGAGGGCGATTGCCCTCGGATACATCGACGCGGATATCGTCGCCGGCAAGAATGGTCAGATAGTAGAGGTAGACAAGGGGCGGGGTCGCGCAGTGCCGGCACTGGTGGCGACCGCCCATTTGCGGGCCACACCGCCCTACGCCCGGCCGGTGATTCACCCGGAGACCGGTCGGGGAGCGGGGGAGTCGGGGAGCGGAGGGGGCATCGAAATGCTGGCGCGGGAACTGGTGGAACGGGCGGCGGCCAACCACCGGTTCCGGCAGACCGAGGCGGTCAATCTGATCCCCTCTGAGCAGACTCCTTCGTCGTTTGTCCGATTGCTTTCGGGCCTGGATCCGACCGGTCGCTATGCGGAACACCGTCGGGTCAGGGCGTTCGGGCGGGCCGCCGGGGACGTCTTCTACTACCAGGGGACCGGGTTCATCGGCTGGGTGGAGGAGCGGCTGCAGGCGGCGCTCGGAGAGTTTCTGGGGTGCCGCGAGGTGGAGGTCAGACCGATTTCCGGGCAGATGGCCAACAAGGTGGTTTTCGGCGGGCTGGTGGACTACGTCAATCGGTTCGGCAAGGGAGAACCGGAGCGCATCGGGCCGGTGATGAACAACGATTTGGGGCGAGGGGGCCATCTGAGCGCCCAGTATATGGGTGCCCTGCGGCACTACGTGCGGCGGGATCCGGAGACGGAACGTGCGGCGGTGGTCAACTTTCCGGTGGAGGCGGAGAATCCGTACCGGACCGACGTGGAACGGAGTCTGGAACTGGTCGAGCAGCACCGGCCGCAGCTGATCATTTTCGGCAAGAGTATGGTGCTGCATCCGGAGCCGGTGGCCCGGATTGCCGAGTTGATCGCCGACTGGAAGGAACGGCCGGTGATCATGTACGACATGGCGCACGTGCTGGGACTGGTGGGACCGCATTTCCAGGAGCCGTTCGCAGAGGGTGCCGACATCGTCACCGGTTCGACCCACAAGACGTTCTTCGGACCGCAGCGGGGTATCGTGGCCAGCAATATGTCGGAGGGGACGTTCTTCCGCTCGCTGTGGGAGAAGATCGAGGGCGAGGCATTCCCGGGAGCGGTGAGTAACCACCACCTGGGGAGCCTGCTGGGGCTGCTGGGAGCGACTTACGAGATGCTGGCCTTTCAGGAGGAATACCAGCGACAGGTGATTGCTAATGCCAAAGCATTTGCCCGGGCATTGGCCGACAGCGGTCTGGCGGTGGAGGGGGATCCGGCGCTGGGGTACACCGAGACCCATCAGGTGATCCTGAGAGTGGGATCCAGACAGGGGGCAGAGGTGGCCAGAAGTCTGGAGCGAAACCAAGTGATCGCCAACTACCAGGCTCTGCCGGATGACGCCTCTTTCTCGGATGCCAGCGGCATCCGCCTGGGGGTGCAGGAGATGACGCGGTTTGGGATGCGCGAGGAGGAGTTTGGCGAATTGGCGGAGTACATGGGGGGGATTATCCTCGGGCAACGCGACTGCGCCGCGGAGATCTGCGCCTTCAGGAAGCGGTTCACCAAGATGGGCTTTTGTTTTTCAGAAGAGCATGCGGAACGGCTGATGGAGGTTTTTGCGCGGCGGTAAACTTCTCAGAAAATAATAAGACGCGCGGTCTGGATTGGGATTTCTCCCGGTCCAGACCGTTTTTTTTCGAAGGAAGCGGTCGTCGTTAACTATTTACCAGTGCTTTTAAATAAGCAGGAATCTCTGTCTCAAAGGTCATCTTTTCTTTTGTATAGGGATGTAATATTGTTATGGAAGCCGCATGAAGAGCGAGTCTCTTAATATCTTTTTTCTTTGCCCCATACATTTTGTCTCCAGCTACAGGATAACCTTTTTCTGAAAAATGGACCCGGATTTGGTTCTTCCTGCCTGTAAGCAGGTTTATTTCGAGCATACTGTAATATCTCGATTCTCTCAGAACTTTATACCCGGTTTTGGCAAGCTTACCTTTTTTAGGGTCATCAACAGAATACATTTTATGGATACGGTTTTCTGCAAGATGTGAAGTTATTACATCCTCTTTCTTTGGTAATTTTCCGTGTACTACGGCATAGTATGTTTTTTTGAATCCCTGCCATTCTCCTTGAAGATATCGCTTGGCATTTTCATTTTTAGCAAAGATGATAACACCGGAAGTATCTCTGTCCAGACGATGCACGATAAATACCCGGTTTTTTGATTTTTTGTTCCCTTTCTGCACGTACTTATTTAAGAGAAAATGAGCGGTGTTTTCCCTGACTTTTTCATTTCCTATTGTCAAAAGACCGCTGATTTTATTTACCACTAAAATATCGCGATCTTCATAGAGAATGGAGAGTCCCCTGGGTTGGTACTTTTTGGGAGGGGGTTTAAAGTTTTTTTGATCTTCCGGCATAATGTTTTTTGAAGATACTCTAGAACCAATTTTCTTTATCGACGACATTGAGTAATCCCTCCCTCCGGGCGAAGCGGCGGCAGTTTTCGATGATCAGGTCGATGCGGCGGTCCTCCAGGTAGGGGCCGGTGCCGGCGCAGTGGGGAGTCATCAGGAAGTTGGGGGCAGTCCACAGAGGATGATCGGGCGGCAGGGGTTCTTCGGAGAAGACGTCGAGGGCGGCGCCGCCGATGGTGCCGTTGCGCAGGGCATTGTCGAGGGCGGCCAGGTCGACGGTGGTGCCGCGGCCGATATTGATGAGGAAGGCACTGCTCTTCATCATGGCGAGGCGCTCGCGGTCGAACAGGTTCTGAGTCTTGGGGGTCTGGGGCGCGGTGACGATGACGAAGTCGGCGTTGCCTAGATGAGCGTCGAGTGCTTCGGGGGGATAGAGTTCGTCCACCCCTGCGGGGGGCTCCGGGCAGCGGGGATCGATGCCGACGACGCGCATGCCGAAGTGCTTGCAATGGGCGGCGGTGGCGGCGCCGATGCCGCCGGTGCCGACGATCAAGGCAGTCGCTTCGGGGAGGTAGACCGCTTTTCTGCGTTCCGGGTCGGTGGTCCAGTTCCCCTTGAACTGTTCGGGCAGCAGTCGGTGGAAGCCACGGGAGAAGGCCATGACGAAGGCCATGATGTGTTCGCCGATGTGGTCGCTGTAGATGCCGCGCATATTGGTGACGACGACCGGGCTGGTGACCAGTTCGGGGAAGTAGAAAGCGGGATTGGGACCGGCCGCCGGGCAGATCAGCCATTTCAGCTCGGTTCCGGCGGCGAGCAGTTCGGGGTCCATGGTTCCGTAGGCGGCTTCGGCTCCCCGATGCAGGGCACGGAGGGCGGCCGGACGCGTGGTGCAGACGGAGATGTCGACCTCGTGGACGGCGGCGGTGATGCGGGCTGCCCAGTCTCTGTTGCGATTGCCGGCGGGGGGGAGCATGACGAGTTTGAAGGACATGGCCGTTCCTTTTTGAGGACTCTGGAATATCTGGAGTCTGCGTGGGAAATTTCCGGATCTCTGCACAGGTTTTTTTCTTTCGTGCTTCTGAATATATCGTCCTCCGATTCCTGCGAAAAGGGGATTCCGAATTCCTTCAAGGAGAGTTGGACTCAGGGATCCGAACGGGTGAATCGATCTTCTCTGCCGATGGCGTGGCGTTTTGGTCCGTCGCGGCGCTTTGCGTATCTTCCGAAGGCAAGCGGAGAGCGAAAAGCAACGTCGGGATGTGCAACCCCCTCTCCGGATATGCGAAACGTCCGGAATCGACCTCTATCCTGCTAAAAATGGGAATAACCGAATTCAAACAGCGCTGCGATGCCTTGCTGCGTTCCCGGACGGGACGGAGAGGGATGAAGGGACTGAGCCTGGTCTTTACGATCGGGCTGGTGGTCTACCTGGCGCGCCAGCTGGGGGAGATCGGTTGGGGGGAGGTGTTCACCTCGATACCTCGCACTCCCTGGTTTTATCTTCTCTACGCCGGCTTCTACTTATGCGCACCGCTTTGCGAGAGTGTGATCTTCCGCCTGCTGTGGGACTGCCCGGCGCGGCGGAGCCTGCCCGCCCTGATCAAGAAGCGGGTGTACAGCAGATATCTGCTCGACTATTCGGGAGAGGCGTATCTGTATCTGTGGGCGCGTCGCAGCGTCGATCTACCGGATCGGTACCTGCTGCACGGCATCAAGGACAATATCATCATCTCCTCCTCGACTTCCCTGCTGATCGGCATGGTCGTGCTTCTGGGACTGCTGTACGGCGGACAGATCGCCCTGCCAGAGCGACTGCTTCAGCAGGATGCCGTGTATGTGGCGGCTGCGGCGGTGGCGGGAGGGAGCGTTGTATTGCTGGGAATCAGATTCAGGCGACGGCTGCTATCGCTTTCTCGGTCGGCGTTGGTCAGCCTGGTCGGCCTGCACGCGCTGCGCCTGGTGGGCCTCATGGTTTTGCAGGTGATGATGTGGGCGACGGCCGTTCCGTCGGCGTCGCTCAAGTCGTGGCTGTCGCTGCTCTCGATAGAGGTAGTGATCAGCCGGATTCCGTTTTTGCCCAGCCGCGATTTCGTCTTTATGGGGACCGGCCTGGAGGTGAGCGGAGGGATCGGCGTGGCTCTGCCGGCCCTGGCTGGTGTGTTGCTGACGATCAGCGTCCTGGAGAAGCTGCTGAATCTGGTTTTCTTCGCCTTCTTCTCTTTCGTCCGCCCGGATGGAGGGGAGAAGGTGGAGGTGGATCCAGCGGTACTCGATGAGGGATAGGGATCCACCTCCAAACTTTCCTGTATACGGTTACTTATCCTCTTCATCGGCGTAGGTGTGGCCGGCGAAGATCGCCCGCACTTCGGCGGCGTTTTTGGCTTTTTGCAGGGCACTCATGCGCGCCTCTTCTTCTTGCTGCAGCTGGCGGACGTTGTTGAGCACGGCGTCCAGTTTGTCGCTCGGGAATTTGACGGCGCCGTTTTCGTCCATGTGGATGATTTCGCCCGGGCTGACGTCCATGCCGCCGACGCTGACCGGGACGTTGACTGCGCGCACGGCCATGCTACCGTGTCCGGCGCAGACGCCGCTCAGCATGTACTGGAACTGCATGGGGCGGATTTCGTCGATGTCGCGCGAGGGGCCGTTGGAGATGCAGCCGACGCAGCCGATTGCCTTCATGGCCGAGGTCATGTTGCCGCCGGACAGGCCGACTTTGCCGGCGATTTCGGGCGGGAATTTCTGTTCGAGGATCAGCACGGTTGGCTTGGGGGAGGCGTCTAGGGCGTCGACTACGTCCATGAAGGTGAGGCGGTCGTAGTCGGGATCGGGCAGGCCGAAGACGCAGGTGATGGCGTAGCCGACGGTGCGGCCGAGTTCGGGGTACATGCAGCGGATGGTCTGGTCTGTGTACCAGTTTTCTGTCCAGGGGTTGTAGAGGCCCAGGCAGAGGGGGTTGTTGGGGTAGGTGGCGACTACGTTGGTGATGGAGGGGGTGTCGAAGTTTTTGAGTTCTTCGAGTTTTTGCTGATTGGTCATGAGGGGGCTCCTGGTTGTGGATGTTGATTGTGTGATGGTATTAGGTGGTTCTGGTGTATGTGGTCGGGGGACGACCCTCCGATGCGCCAATAGGGGAGCCTTCAGATGCGTCTGTGCTGCGCCACCGCTGAGTGCCCGTACGGGCACCTGATGGGGATGATGGCGGAGTGCGCTATGGCTGTGGGCGTAGGGGCTCCAGTATTGGCTCCTCTCCGGGTCATCCCCCGACCACGAGAGTCAGGAGTTGCTTTGGGATAGAGGGAGATGCATTTTTCTGGTTGGCTGAATCAATATATTTCGTCGGTGTAGGGATGACAAGGAGATAGAGGGTATGTTCGATCCGGATTTGCACTTGTTTGTGAATGAGGAAGAGATCAGCCTGAAGCAGCGCATGTATCGCATGATCCATCCGGTGCGGAGGGAGGAGTTCGATCCTGTGTTGTCGCCCAATGGAGAGGATGAGGGGACGGCGATTGGGTATGCCAGTGTGGTGCGGGATGAGGAGAATGGGGTATATCGGATGTGGTATATGTGCCATGCGGATAGTAAGTTGCGGGGGGCGGTTTCGGAGGATGGGCGGGAGTGGGAGAGGCGAGGGGGGATGGTGGTCAATGAGGAGCAGTTTGCTCTCGACAATATGGCGCTGGTAGAGCTGGGGCCGGATGTGGACGAGTGGTTTGAGGGGGCAAAACTGGTGGGATATGGTTACGGTAAAGGTTCAGGGAAGGATGGGAGCACTTCGCATGGGCTGCACATGCTGCGTTCGATGGATGGGGAGCGGGTGGAGATGCGGGTGCCGGGCATTCTTCCGGGAGTGGGGGATCGGTCGAGTCTGGTCTTCGATGAGCTGACAGGGGAATACAGTCTGATCTCGCGGCCTTCGGGGAGGACGCCCGGTTTTCGCAAGGGGGAGCTGGTTCGGGTGCGGACGGGGAATTTGTGGAAGAGTCGGGATCTGGTCGATTGGGAGAATCTTGGGGTTGTGGTGAAATACGATGAGCAGGATCGCCACGATGTGGAGATCTACGGGATACAGCCGTTTCGCTACGGGGCGGGATGGCTGGGACTGGTGGAGGTGTATTTTCGGGGGAGAGAGCGATTGGAGACGCAGCTGGCCTGGAGTGAAGACGGGATGAAGTGGGAGCGGGTGGAGCCGCGGGATCCGGTGCTGCGTATGGGAGGGGAAGGGGCGTGGGATTCTCATTGGGTGGTGTCGACCAACAATCCTCCGTTTCTGGTAGACGATAGGTTGATGATTTTTTACTCGGGAGCGGGGACCAAGCATGGGTCGAAAAATCGGCATAAGCGGGGGATTGGACTGGCTTCCTTGAGGCGGGATGGATGGGTGAGTCTGGAGGCGGGGAGGGAAGAGGGGGTGGTGGTGACGGCGCCGCTGCCGCTGGAAAAGCCGATGCAGCTGGAGCTGAATGCCAATGCTTACAGTGGATATGTCAGTGTTGAGGTGATGGCGGCCGAAGAGGGGAAGGAGAGTCAGGCGCTGGAGGGATACGAGGGGGAGGCGTCGATGGCGGAGGGAATCGACGCGGTGCGGCATCCGGTGCACTGGGGGGAGAAGCGGGTAATCGAGCCGGTGGAGTGCGGGAGGTGCTATCTGAGATTTGCGATGAAACAGGCGTCGTTTTTTTCGTATCGATGGAGCGCGGTGGAATAGGGGATTGGAGTTTCGGGAGAGAGCGGTGCAGATCAGAAAAGCCCTGCGGGTCGATTGGATTGGTCCCGCAGGGCTTTTTTTTGGTTTCTCCGCCGTTTTTCTCAGCTGTCTCTCGGAGAAAGCTGGCAAAGAGCTTTTTTTAGAAGCCCCTTTAACAGGGTCAATTTGTACGCATTCTGACTCATGGTATGGGCGCCTTCGACAGCTGTGTCGCAGGTTTGCTGAATCGACTCTGCGGAGGTCCCCCGTTCCAGCAGGATTTCTTCGACCTTTGGGAGGCGCCATGGAATGGGGGCGACGCCGCTGAGGACGACGCGGGCATGTGTTATCTGTGCGTCCTGCCGCGCCAGAACGACTGCGACGCTGACCAGGGCGAAGTCGGTGGCGCGGCGTTCGGAGGCTTTGAGGTAGAGGCCGGTGGAGCCGGAGGCCGGGGGAGGGAGATGAATCCGGGTGAGGATTTCGTTTGGAGCGAGAGCGGTTTCGCCGGTGAGATTTTCCTCCGGACCGACGAAGAAGTCGGACAGGGGCAGCTCGCGACTCCCTCCTGGGCCGATTATCTCCACCCGAGCGCCGAGGGCGATCAGAGCGGGGGCAGTGTCCGAGGGATGGACGATGAAGCAGCCGTGACCGCCGAAGATGGCGTGATAGCGGTTCCGGCCGCCGACGGCGAAGCAGCCTTCTCCCCGCTTGCGGACGCAGGGGAAGTCGGGGTGACGGTAGTACCAGCAACGGGGCCGCTGGCAGAGGTTGCCGCCGATGGTGCCGGTGTTGCGGATCTGTGGGGTGGCGGTCTGTGCGATGGCCTGGACGAGAATCGGGTAATTTTCGACGACCAACTGATTTTCGGCGACATCACTCAGGCGGGTGATCGCGCCGATGGTCAGGCCGTTGTCTGGTGTCTGGTGGATGCCGGTCAATTCGGGGATCGATTTCAGGTTGATCAGGTGGTCGGGTGTTTCGATGCCGCGGCGAGCTGTCCCCAGTAGGTCGGTGCCGCCAGCGAGAAGGCGGGGTTCTTCTCCCCGTTCCAGTGAAGTCAACGCTTCGTCCAGGGTCGTGGGAGCGGTGTAGGTGAAGGGTTTCATCTGGGCAGGACTCCGTTCTGGGCGAGGGGGGTTTCGATCAGACGCACGCCGGTGGCATCGTAGATGGCATTGGCGAGCACTGCGGGGGTGGCGACCATAGAGGGCTCGCCTACGCCTTTGATTCCGTAAGGGCCGTCGGGCGAAGGGATTTCGATCAGCACCGGACGCAGGTCGGGGGCGTCGAGAGCGGTCGGAATCTTGTATTCGAGGAGGCCGTCGTTGAGGACGGTGCCGTCGTCGAAGGTGAGGCCCTCCAGCAGGCCCCAGCCCATGCCCTGGACGATGCCCCCTTCGATCTGGCCTTCGACCAGCAGAGGGTTGAGCGCCAGGCCGACGTCCTGGAAGGAGCTGACGCGGAGGACGCGGATCTGGCCGGTGTCGGGATCGATCTCCACCTCGGCGACCTGGGTGATGAAGATGTGCGAGTCGGCCAGCCAGTCCGGGTTGGAGACCGAGCCGGTGACGGTGAGGGGGCCGCGTGACGAGTGCATGGCGGCGGCGGCCAGTTCGGCGATGGGGATGGCGATGGAGCCATCGCGGGATTTGACCTGTTCTTCTGATAGTTCAAGATCTTCGGCAGAAACAGACAGTCGATCGGCGGCGAACTGCAGTAGCTCGTCTTTCAGCTTTTGCAGGGCGTTGCGGGTGGCGATGGTGGTGCCGTAGGTGGTGCGGCTGCCACCGCTGATGGCGGAGTACGGAGAGGCATCGGTGTCGCGGGTACGGACGTGGACGCGGTCGACCGGGATGGAGAGTTCCTCGGCGACGACCTGGGCCAGGGCGGTATTGACGCCGGTCAGGTCGATGGCGCCGCTGGTCAGATTGACGCTGCCGTCCTCGTCGAGCATGAGGAGGACGCCGGAGGCGCCGATGGCATTCATCCACTTGCCCGAGGCGATGCCGATGCCCAGGCCGGGACGGCGTTCGAGGGTGGCGACGTATTCCTTTGCCTGGCGCAGGGATTCGCGCAGGCCGATGGCCGGGTAGGTCCGGCCGTCTACGCTCAGGTCGCCGGCATCCACGGCGTTTTTAAGGCGGAGGTCGATCGGGTCGATTTTCAACTGCCGGGCGATTTCGTCGATCTGGGCTTCGAAGGCGAAGGTGAGTTCGAGGGCGCCGGGCGCCCGGTACGCGCCGGGGATCAGCTTGTTGGTGTAGACCGAGTAGATGTCGTAGAGAAAGTTGGGGGTGCGGTAGAGGCCGCGCGTGCGGTCGAAGCTGCCGGACGGGGCGCCAGGGGCGGCGCCGGTGTCGTAGATGATTTCGGCCGACTCGGCTACGAGTGTGCCGTCGTTCAGGGCACCGGTTTTGACGCGGACGACGCAGGCGGGGCCGGGATGTGAATCGGCCAGCTCTTCGTGGCGGGTCATGATGATTTTGACAGGGGTGCCGGTCTGTCGGGCGAGCGTGGCGGCGATCGGCTCCATGATGAGAGCGGTCTTGCCGCCGAAGGCGCCGCCGATCTCGGGAACGACGATGCGCACGCTGCGCAGGGGCAAGCCGAGGATCTGGGACAATCCGGAGCGGGCGACGAACTGCCCCTGGACGCTGGTCCAGACGGTCAGATCGCCGGCGTTGTCGAAACGGGCGACGCAGGCGTGTGGCTCCAGGTAGGCCTGGTGGGCGGCGCCGACCTGGTAGGTCTGCTCGACGACGACCTCAGCGCGGGCGAAACCAGCTTCGACGTCGCCGCGCTCCTTGCGCTGGAAGGAGCAGACGTTGTTGTGATCGGGGTGTTTCGAAGGGTGCACTTGGGGGGCATCCGGCTCCATGGCGAGGAGCGGATCGCAGATGGAGGGAAGAGTCTCGTATTCGACCTCGATGAGGGCGACGGCTTCCCGCGCAGTGTGGCGATCGACGGCGGCCACGGCGGCGATTTTTTGACCGGGATAGAAGATCTCGGTCGAGAACAGGTCGCAGTTGTCGGGGGTCAGGACGGCGCGCACGCCGGGTAGCGCTTCGGCTTGTGAGGTGTCGATCTGGAGGATTCGGGCCCGGGCGTGTGGCGAACGGGCGACGGCGCCGTGGAGCATGCCAGGGAAGGTGATGTCGTCGGTGTATACTGCTTCGCCGGTTACGCGGGGGATGGCGTCCGGACGGGGGAGGCGCTGGCCGATGACGCGGTGCTCAGACATGGGTGGCCTCCTCCTGGCGCAGGTGGGTGTATGCGCTCAGCACGGCGTCGACGATTTTCTGATAGCCGGTGCAGCGGCAGAGGTTGCCGGAGAGGGCCTGGCGGACGTCGGGGCGGGTGGGTTCTTCGGGCAACTCCAGAGTGCGGTCGATAAACGCTTTGGCGCTCATGATCATCCCGGGGGTGCAGAAGCCGCACTGCACGGCGCCGCTGTCGACGAATGCCTGCTGGATGGCGTTCAACTGGTCGTGGGCCAGGCCTTCGATGGTGGTGACGGAGGCGCCGACGACGTCTACTGCCAGGAGCATGCAGGCGTTGACTGGTCTGCCGTCCATGAGGACGGTGCAGGTGCCGCATTCGCCCTGATCGCAGCCACGCTTGGTGCCGGTCAGACCCAGGTGGTCGCGCAGGAGGTCGAGGAGGCTGTCGCGCACGTCTACTTCGAGGTTGCGCGGCTCCTCGTTTATTGTCAATTGGACTCTCGTTTTCAAGGTTTTATGTTGGTCCTTATCGAAAATTCAGGTGGGAAAAGAGGGGGGGCGATGATCGCGGGCCCAGGTGGAGGGCTCGGGACCCATGGTCAGTTCGAGTTTGCCGCCGGCGTGGACTTCGTCGATCGAGAGATAGGCGCGGTCTAGCGGCTGGTCGTTGAGCACGGCGGATTGAACGTAGATGTTGGCGTCGAAATTTTCGGATACATCGACGGTGAAGGTTTTGTCGCCCAGGCGAATTTCGGCACAGTCGAAGATCGGACTGCCGATCAGGTAGAGCGGCTGACCGGTGACCGGGAAGAGGCCGATGGCGTTCCAGACGTACCAGGAGGAGAGGCCGCCGGAGTCGTCGTTGCCGGGGAGGCCGCCGCGGCCGGTGGTGAACATGAACTTCATGCCGGCGCGGATGATCTCGGCGGTGCGGTCGTGGCGGCCGGCGTAGATGTAGGCATAGGGAACTTCGACATCCGGCTCATTGTTGAAGCCCTCGAAGCGGTTGAGGGAGAAGCCCCACTTCATGTATTCGCCGTCGCTCGGGATTTCGGGCTGTTTGACGGGTGGCTGGCCGTAGCCGAAGAAGAGGTCGAGGTCGGCGACGAACGCTTCTTCATTCGGGTAGAGGGCGATGCGGGCGGCCATGTCGTGCAGGAGGCGGAAGGAGTAGTTCCAGGCGCCCCCTTCATAGTAGTGGGATTCGCCGAGTCTGCCGGTGGCCGGGTCGTAGGCGTTGCGCCACTGGCGGGCGAGGGCGGAGAGTTCGTCGTGAGCCTGCTGTTCACCCAGATGTTCGGCCAGGCGGGCGGTGGCGGCGCAGGCGTCGGCCAGGTCGAGGTTGTGGGTGAAGGGGTGAGCGAGGCCGTCTTTGGTGAAGTCGCGATTGCGCTCCTTGCGGATGTCGGCGAGCATGAGGCGCAGGGCGCGACTCCAGTCGATGTTGTCGAGACGGCGGTTGAAGGCGTCGGTGATGAAGTGGAGGCCGAGGGCGCGGGCCTGGTTCTCGAAGCGGAAGAAATTGGTGCTCAGGCCGATGCCGACGGGAAATTCCCCCAGATGTTCTGCCAGATTGAGCTGAGCGTTGGCCGCGTCGATGCCGCGTTCGGGATAGACCGAGAGGATCAGGGGGAGGAGGGTTTTGTACTGATCCCACATGGTGGCGAAGTCGACGAAGAAGGGGGCGTTGTCGGCCCATAGGGGGCTTTCGCCGGTGCAGTCGGATGGTTTGATCAGGCTGTGGTAAAGGGCGGAGTAGAAGATCTGCTGTTGCGCTTCGGTGCCGCCGCGGATGATGATGCGTTCGAGATAGTCGTTCCAGGTGGAGTGCAGTTCCTCGGCGACGGCGTCGAAGGAGCGACCCTCGATCTCCTGCAGGTTAGCCTGGGCCTGTTCGGCGCTGCGCAGGGAGAAACCGAGGCGGAGGTGGATCGGTTCGTCGGTTTTGGTGTCGACGGTGAAGACGGCGCCGAACGAACGTAGTGTGTCCGACTGGATATCTTCGAGGATTAATTCGGAACGGTCGAGTTCAGTGTCGCCGTGGAAGAGATGACATGTCTTCGGAGCGAAATCGGCTTCCAGGTGGACGTAGACGGGGATGCCTTCCATGAGGATGCAGCCCTGGACGGCGGTGGGTGAGAGTTTGTAGACCTCGCCTCTCGTGGGGATGGTTTTTCGATCGTCGAAGTCGAGACCGCCGGTGGAGAAGTCGACGACCAGGCGGGCGATGTCGGATTCGGGAAGGGTGTAGCGGTGGAAGGCGGTCTTGGGGGAGACGGTCAGCTCCGCACGGATGCCGGTGTTTTCCAGACGGGTGGAGTAGTAGCCGGGATGGGCGGTTTCCTCTTCCAGTTTCCAGCGCGTGCCGAGCTGGGACAGGTCGCCGAGCAGGGGGGTGACTCTGAAGTAGTTGTAGTAGAAGCCGATGGCGCCGGTGCCGCTGTGGTGGAAGTGGGTGAAACCGGAGGCGGTGTACTCATCGAAATGGCGCGGCGGGCGGGCGTGGGAATTGGGCTCGTTGAGTCCGTAACCGGTCACGTAGGCGCCGGAGTAGGGGCAGGCGGAGACCATGCCGAAGGGGGAGCAGGCGCCGGGATGGGTGTTGCCGGTCTGCGCCTTGATGAAGAACCAGGATGCGGCGATCCCTTCGGGGGTGGGCAGATCTATCTCGCCGTTGCCCAGGAAGGGATCGACGTGGCGGGTCAGGTTCATGTGAATCCTCTCGTTGACACCTCTCCGGAAGCGAATTCCGGGAGAGGTTTGGAGCGGGTTTTCCGCTCAGTTCGATCAACTGCCCATGCGGCTGGCTATGAGCAGGGCCATCTCCAGCGCCTGTTCGTAGTTCAGGCGCGGGTCGACCTGGCTGCGGTAGGCCTGGGCCAGGTCTTCCGAGGAGAGGCCGCGGGCGCCGCCCATGCATTCGGTGACGTTGTCGCCGGTGAGTTCAAAGTGGACGCCGCCCAGCCAGGAGCCGGCCCGGCGGTGGAGCGAGAAGGCGAGGTCGAGTTCGCCCAGGATGTTGTCGAACTTGCGGGTTTTGAAGCCGTTGTCGGTAGTTTCGGTGTTGCCGTGCATGGGATCGCAGCACCAGAGGATGGTCTTGCCGGCGCGCTGCACCGCTTCGATGAGAGGGGGCAGGCAGCGCTCTATCTGCTCGACGCCGAAGCGATGGATGAGAGTGAGGCGACCGGGCTCGTCATGCGGGTCGAGCCGATCGATCAACTGCAGAAGCTCGGCAGGCTGCATGGTCGGCCCGATTTTGAGTCCGATCGGATTGGCGATGCCGCGGAAGTACTCCACGTGGGCGCCGTCGAGGGTGCGGGTGCGGTCACCGATCCAGGGAAGATGGGTGCTCAGATTGTACCAGCCGGTGCGGCGCGGCACCTTGCGAGTCTGCGCCTGTTCATACCAGAGGTGGAGCCCTTCGTGGCTGGTGAAGAAATCGGCCTGGTTGAGTTCGCTTATGGGGCCGCCGATGATGGTCTCGACGAATTCGATCGATTCGAGGATCTTTTGCACCGTTCCCTGATACTGGTGCTCCAGCTGCGAGTGGGAGGCGAAGGCGAGGTCCCACTGCTGGGGATGGTGGAGGTCGGCAAAACCGCCGGTGCCCAGGGCGCGGATGAAGTTGAGGGTGAGGGCCGCCTTGCCGTAGCCGCGCATCAGACGTTCGGGATCCGGAATTCTCGACTCCGGAGTGAATGCCGGATCGTTGATCAGATCGCCCCGATAGCTAGGCAGGGTGACGCCGTCGCGGGTCTCATCGTCGGAGGAGCGCGGTTTGGCGTACTGGCCGCCGAAACGACCGACGCGGACGACCTGGTGCTTGCAGCCGTGGATGAGGATGAGGCCCATCTGCAAGAGGATTTTGAGCTTGTTGACGATGATGTCGGAGTTGCACGATGCGAAGCGCTCATTGCAATCCCCTCCCTGGAGGAGAAAGCGCTCGCCGCGCGCTGCCTCGCCCAGCTGCTGCTTGAGGTTTTCCACCTCCCAGCTGGTCACCAGCGGGGGGAGATGGGAAAGGCGGTCGAGCGCCGCGCGCAGAGCCTGGGGATCGGGATAGGCGGGCTGCTGTGCCGCTTCTTTTGTTTGCCAGCTCTCGGGATGCCAGTTGTCTGTCATGGTGGGAAGTGTGTAAAGTTAAAATGGAGCTGCCGTCGATAGAGAGGGGCGGTAGCGGAATATACAGGGAAAAGATTGGATCAGAGATCGATCGAGTCAAATGGGAGGGACGGCAGATCGGCTATAAAAGGCGGAGAGCGGTCTGTGATGTGGTGCAGATTCGGCAAAAGAGGAGGTTGTAGAACGGGCGTAGAGCTGGCGGATTCACTGTCACCCGGAAGGAGAGAAAGGTCGAGGGATCGGTCAGTCGTCCAGAGGGGATTGGGCGGAGTCTCTCTCGGTTTCAGAAAGCAGACCAGAAAAGGTGTAGATCAGGCCTCCCTGATCGGTCACCTGCAGCTGACCGGCGCCCTGCGTGCACAACTCCTCCAGGAGCTTTTGGGCGTCGTTGACGGTCAGGCTGGTTTCCATGGCCACTTCCTCCGGGGTCACCTTTCCCCCTCTGGCAGCGGCGATGCGCAGCACCATCTTCTCCTGTCCTTCGAGTTGACGGCGATTGGCGATCTTGATCAGATAGCCGCCGAACAGTCCGGTGCCGGTGAGCAGCGCTATGAGCCCGATGATTACGCCGCGATCGTCATCTCCACCTATCAGCATACTGATGTAGACGAGGAGGAAGGTGAGGCTGAAGATGATGATGAAGTAGCCGATGACTTTCAGAAGGATGCGCATGGGTGACCCTTTCGACGAATGCGGACAGCAAGAGGGGATACCGGATCCGGGGTATCCCCTCTTCTTTTTTTATTAAACCGGGGCTGCTTCGAGTTGCTTGAGACGCCGGGATATCCAGGTGTAGGCGATGATGGAGGTGAGCATGGAGGCGATGACCATGGCGGTCCACACGGAGGTGAGTCCGAAGTCGAGCAGATAGACGAAGATGGAGGCTAAGCCGCCGCTGATGACCACTACGCGCATGGAGGTGAGCAGCAGTCCGGGCATCCCTTCGTCCAACCCCTGGAAGACCCGGCCGCTGATCATGCCGATAGTGACGAAGGGAAAGCCGAAGACGATGATGCGGATGTAGTCGACTGCCATGTCGATGATCGGTTGTTCCGAGGTGAAGATGGTGAAGACATGCGGGGCAGAAAAATAGAAGATCAGGCCGAGAGAAAGGGCGATCACCTCCCCGCGCGAGATGGCGTAGTGCAGGGTTTTACGCACCAGGTCGATGCGCTGCGCTCCGTAGAACATGCCGGCCAGGGTCACCATGCTGGAGGAGAGCGCCATAGTCGGCAGGAAGAAGATGGAGTCCAGGCGTCCGCCCACGCCCAGAGCGGCTACCGCGTCGCTGCCGAAGGTGGAGATGATACGGTTGAAAAACATGCCACCCATCGACATGACGACCATGGCGGTGGAGGCGGGGATGCCGATTTTGAGGATGCGGCCGATGATGGCCCCCGAATAGGCGAAGTCGGAGAGCTTCAGCTCCAGGTAGGTGCCGCGGCGGATGAAGAAGAAGTAGGCAAAGGCCAGAAAGACGGCAAACTGGCTGATGATGGTGGCCCATGCTGCTCCGGCGATGCCCAGGCCGGCCGAGAAGATGAGGATGGGATCGAGGATCAAATTCAGTACAGTGCCGCTCGCCAGGAAGTAGATGGGGGTGCGCGTATCCCCTTCGCCGGTCATAATGGAGCGGAACTGGACGTTGAGGATGGTGAAGATGAAACCGAGGGCGATGATCTGGAAATACTGGATCGCCAACTCCTGGATTTCTACAGAGGCGCCCAGCATGGAGAATATTTCGCGCTTGAAGATGAGGCCGATGATCGGTATGAGTACGCCCAGGACCAGACCGATCAAAAGGGCGTGTTCGGCGGTGTTGTCGGCATCTCGTTTATTTTTGGCGCCGAGAAACTGGGCGATGACGCTGGTGGCACCGGCGCCCAGGCCGAAGGTGATGCCGATGGAGAAGAAGACCAGCGGCATGTTGAAGGAGAGTGCCGCAATAGCGTCGCCGCTCAGCCAGCCGATGAAGATCATATCGACGATGCTGTAGATGGTCTGGACGGCCATGCCGAACATAACCGGCAGGGCCAGCTTCCACACGGCTTTGCGGGGGTTGGCGATAAACTCCTCGACTCTGTTCTTCTTTTCCTCTTTATCGGTTGGTGAAGACACTGCTCTCCTTATGGGGTTCAGTCGGTCGATCGATCGTGGAATTCAGCGTGCGCTGTGAAGCGATTCTTTGAAGGAAGTAGATCCGTATAGCGTCGGCAATGGACCGGGAAAAGTCAACACGCATCGACTCTGGATGGATGTAAGCTCGATATTTCTCGTTCGGAGTCGACGCAGGCGGAATTTACGAGGATTTCTTGCGAAGATGCTAACGGAGCATTCCCGGAAGTTCGTTCCAGTGGTGTATTTCAGCGTCGGGCACCGACTCTGGATTGCCTCTGTGGAGAGGGTTGTACCACACCGACTGGAGACCGGCGGCTCGGGCGCCGGCGACGTCTTTGTCGGGCATGTCACCGATGTACCAGACATCGGCAGGGGCGAGATTCAGCTTGCCGATGGCAGTCAGCATGAGCAGGGGATTGGGTTTGCGCAGGCCGTAGTCGGCGCTGGACATGACGAACTCGAAGAAGCGGTCCAGACCGTGATGCGCCAGCTCCCAGGTGAGGACTTCGCCGCTGAAGGTGGAGTTGCTGACGATGCCGAGGGGGATGTCGAGTGCGCGAAGTTCAACCAGGAGATTTTCGATGCCGGGTTCGGGCTGCATGCGCATGGATGCCTTCCAGAACTCCAGCTCGACTTCGGCTGTGGACTGTTCGAAGGAGATGCCCAGGCGCTCGTACAGGAGACGCTGGAAGTGCCGACCGTGGAACTCGAGCGTGGAATTCTCGCGCCGGGGGGTGATGTCGGCATCCAGTTCTCGCGCCAGATTTTCGGCCTCCTGAACGGGAACAGCACGGGGATTACGGGCGATTTCCATGAGGCGGGTCGTGCCGGCGAGGGTGTCGAATACTTCCTGTCCGAGGAGGGTGCCGCCCAGATCGAAGAGGATGGCTCGGGGGCTGCGCATCCGGTTATTCCTGGTTTGTGGGAATGGAATGCGTTTCGGTGGCGGCGCGCAGGGCGTCGATCAGTCCGGGTTTGATCGTCTGGTTCTGCTCGTAGGTCCACCGGCCGAAGTGGATCTCTTCCCGGCGCCCGTCTTTGAGATCGATCTCCAGGTCGAGCATTTTGATGTGGATTGCGGAGACGGCGTTCCAGGGCAGATCCTTTTTTTTAAAAACGCCCAATACAAAGTGGATGCCGTCTGCATCGAGGGTTATGATGTAGCGGTTCATGGCGTTGAGGAAGACGGCGGAGATGAGCAGTAAGACGAGGCCGAGGATCAGGATGATGGTGCCGTAGATGTAGTCGTGGCGCTGAAAGGCCAGGCTGCTGTTGATCAAATGGACGACGCTCATACCGATATACAGGTAGCGCTGAGCGGGGACCGTTTCTCCGGAGAGATCAAACGTCTGTTTTTCCATATCAGTCTCCGTTTGCAGGCATGGAGATATGCAGCTTTGGACGTTTCAGAAACTGATGAAAAGCCCCTGGGACTTGGTAATGTGGATAGTGCCGCAGCGCTCTATTTTCGCCGCGACCTGTTCGGCGAGGGTGGCGAGCTGGTCGTCATTCAGACGATCGGTGGAGGCGACGTAGGCAACGAACGGTTCCGCTTCGGTGACTTTGAGATCTTCTTCGTAGCGGTCCATCTCCACTTCGGCGAAGCTGCGGGAGAGCTGTTCCGCGCCGTTTTCGAGGGCGAAGCCCCTTGTCGAAGGAGGGTCTTTTCCCAGGCAATCGGGAGCGATTTTCTTCATCCATTCGAAAAGCTCCCGCAGGTGTGGTTCTCCGTTTGTCGCCGCGTAGAAATATCCTCCGGGCTTCAAAACGCGGCGGACTTCGGCGATTCCCTTTTCCCGGTCGGGAACGTGGTAGAGCATGTGGTTGGCGACCACGGCGTCGAAGCTATCGTCGGGGAACGAGATTGACTGAATATCTATCTGTTCGAAGGCGAACGGATGTTCGTTTCCGGACAAATACTGACGGGCTTCCTGGACCATGCCGGGGGAAAAGTCCGAGAGGGTGATATTCCATTCGACCGGAATGCGATCCAGGTTGTTGCGCCAGAGGAGGGCGGGGCCGCATCCCAGTTCGAGGATGCGGCCGTCGGCGGGAAGGTCGAAGTGATCGAAGACCCAGCGTGGCCAGGGATACTCGTTGGTGCCGAAGCGGGCGTGGAGAGCGGCACGGGCGTGGAAGTTGTCGGCATCTTTGTACTGTTTGTCCAGCATGTAGCGCTGGTCGGACATCCAATTCATCTGGGTTGTCCCTATTGAGGTCGGCATTTTCAATAAAACGGCTTGCTGTAGAAAATAACAGATAAATCGGCGTTTCTCAATGTCTCTCTGGCTACTTTGGGTTCAATGAGAGAATCAGCAGTAAAGGTCGCGGCGCTGGCCTGTGAACCAGGGATTTTTCTTTCTGGATTCAGACACTTTCTCCGGTTCGACATCGGCGTAGATAATGCCCTCTTCGTTCCAGATTTCGGCGAGGAGAGAGCCGTCTGCGTCGGTTATGTTGCTGCCGCCGGGGCAGTCATAGCCCAGTTCGTTGGGGCCACAGCAGCAAGAGCTGGCGATGATCATGGAATTGGCAGAGGCCAGGTTTTTGACCTCGTCGTGTCCGCGGCTGCCCCGATTGTTCATCCAGAAAAGCATGGAGCAGTCCAGGTTGGCGTAGGAACGGGTCATTTCGGGGAAGTCGCCGTCGTAGCAGATCATGACGCCGCTCTTGAACCCCTTCACGTCGAAGGTGACCAGTTGCTCTCCGGGGCGGTAGAAGCTCGGCTCGTGGCGCAGTCCCTCCGCCGCCCACCAGAGGTGAGTTTTGTGGTAGTTGGCGACCAGGCCGTCTGCGGAGACGAGCGGGGCGGAGATGTAGAGATGATCTCCTTCGCGCTCGGTGAGGCCGTAGAGGATCAGGCAGTCGGTGCCGCGCAGCAGGTTCTGGAAGGCGCGAGTGGTCGGCCCATCTACCTTCTCGGCCAGTTCGGCGAGGTTGTCGACGTAGCCGACGAGCAGTTCTTCGTGGAAGAGGAGGATGTCGGCGCCCCCTGCCAGCCCCTTTGCGGCGAATTCGAGTGCCTTCTGACGATTCGCTTCGACGGCGCCGGGGGTGCTCTGCTGCTGGATCACGGCGATGCGGACGGGCATGGGGGCGTTCCTTTCTTCGCTTTTTGTTTCAGATTGCGGACTGCAGTTCTTCCCACTGTTTGCGACCCAATTCTTCGACGCGGCTGTCGTCCCACTTTTCGAGGGGGCTGTAGCTCGGGTGGCCCGGTTTGTCCTGGCAGGGGTTGTGGCGGGTGTTGTAGCAGCAGATCAGGGCCCAGCGCGGGTCGTCGCTCTCGTTTTGGTCGGAGCTGTGCAGCAGGTTGGCGTGGAAGAAGAGGGCAGTGCCGGGTTCCATTTCGCAGTAGACGTGATCGAGGTGCTGCTGAGCCAGGGCGACGCGCTCGGGGTCGGCGCCGGTCTGGGTGCCGTAGGTGCCGTGCTCGATGCGGCCGAGTTTGTGTGAACCGCGCAGCACCTGCAGACAGCCGTTGCCGCGGTGAGCCCGATCGACGGCGATCATGCAGCTGGCCATGTCGGGGAAGAGGCAGCCGTTGTTGTACCAGTAGCCGTAGTCCTGATGCCACTCCCAGGCGCCGCCGATTTTCGGCTCCTTCTCCATCATCTTATAGTGGTAGAGGTAGACTTCGTCTTCCAGGACCTTTTCCATGGTGTCGACGATGCGGCGACCGTGGCAGAAGCCATTGTAGATATCCTCGCGATCGGTTTCGGAGGTGAGCCACAGTCTGCTCTCGCCGCCCAGGGTATCCCTGGAGGCGTGGACCTGGGCGGCCTTCTCCTTGTCGGCTCTGGCGATTTTTTCAGCCAGGGCGATCTCCTCCTGGCCGAACATGTTTTCGATCATCAGGAAGCCGTCTTCCCGAAACTGCGCGATTTGCTCCTGAGAAACGGTGAAATAGCTCATGACATCACTCCGTAAGGCATAAAATGAGAATAGATAGATTCAGGGCGTTTTTTACAATACAATTCCGCGCCCTGTTTCTCAAGGGAGGGATGCCGTGTTTTTTTTACGTCAATGGAGATCAAGCTTCGGGATACCAGCCGGTCAGAAATTCTCGGAGTGTGCCCTCGTACACCGCTTCGGCCAGATGCTCGATGCCCTTCTGGCTACCCCAGGAGTAGGTGATGATCACCTGGCCTTCGAATTCGCAGAAGTCGATGTCGGAGTTGTTGATATTGACGGCTTCGGCGATGCGCTGGCGCTCGGCGTCGGTGAGTCGGGAATTGGCGATCCGGCGGTCGTCGTCGTCTGCTTTGAGGACTGGATCGTACGGACTGGGCTCCCAGTCGATCAGATCGCGTGAGCGGACGACGCGCTGTTCGTAGCCTTCGTGCGCCTCCAGGTAGAAGTCGTAGAAGTAGCCGTCCAGATAGCGGAGGCAGTGGGGGGCGGTGTAGCGGTCTTTGGAGTAGGTGCATTCGAGAGGAGTGAGCTCCCAGTTTTTGAGGTCGGTGGAGGTGGCGAAGCGGGCGGTGAAGCGCTGGCCGGCGATTTCGGGCGGTTTGCCGACTTCGAACATGAGGACGTAGTTGTCGTCGGTTTTGCACAGAGAGGTGTTGAACATGCCGTAGCCGGGGAGGGTGAGGGCGTTCCAGGATTCCCAGGTTTTCAGGTCTTTGGAGGCGAAGATGTCGATGATTTCGCCATCCCAGGTATCGACGGTGGTGACGTAGGCGGTGTCGTTTTCGACGTAGGCACAGCCCATGTGGTAGCCGTGGCCGAAGGCGGGGGTGGATTCGCCGGTGTCGTGATCGATGAAGCGGTAGTAGGATTCGCCGGTGTCGTTGTAGGCGTAGCCGGGGCGGACGTATTCGAAGCGGTAGAGGCGGTTTTTGAAGACGATCGGGTTGGTTTCGACCAGGTCGCAGTCGACGGTGCCGAGTTTTTTGATTTGCGGTTTCATATGATGGGTCCTGTGGGTTATGGTTGGAGAGTTGGCAGGTAATATAGGGGAAAAGATGGAGGAGGGGGAAATGTAGACTTGATGGAAGAAGGCGAATGCCGTATTGATGGGAGGGAAGGGTGTGGGAGCTTGAGAAATGGTGAGATGGATACGGGCTAAGAAGGGGAAATTTCAAAGAAAAAGGGGAAAGATATGAGAGTCGCTCTGGCTCAGATGTACTGTGAGTGGGGGAATGTGAAGGACAATTTGCGGCGGTCGCGGCAGCATATGCGGACGGCAAAGAGGGAGGGGGCGGATCTGGTGGTTTTTCCGGAGACTTCGGTGCACGGGCTGTGGAAGGATTATCTGGTGCGGCTGGCGGCGGAGTCGATGGAGGGGGAGATCGTGGGGAGGATGCGGGGTTGGGCGAAGGAATTGGGGATCGGGGTGGGTTTCGGGCTGGCGGAGAGGACTCGGGAGAAGCCGTACAACGCGTTTGTGGTGGTCGATAGGGAGGGGGAGATCGTCGGGGTGCATCGGAAGAACAACGTCACGCAGTTGGAGGGGCTTTTCTATCGGAGCGACAGACGGCGGCCGGTTTTCGAGTTTACAGGGGTGCGGATGGGGGTGGGGATCTGCGCCGACTGCGGGTGCGAGGAATTGATGCGGAGCTATGGTCGCCGGAAGGTGGAGGTATTGCTCATGCCTCACGCCTGGGATGCAGACCCGATTTTGAAGGGAGGGAAGACAGCGGGGTGGAGCACGATCGAGGAGATGGTGGATTTCAACGCTCGGGGGCAGGTGGTCGGCTATCGGTCACATGCGGAGATGCTGGAGCGGTTCATGGCGCGGGCGGCGGCGTCCTGTCGAGAGCACGGATATTACGGGCTGTTCGTCAATCAGGTGGGACAGCCGCATCCGCTGATTCCGTTTGTCGGGCCTTCGTTCGGGATGGATCCGCAGGGGAAGGTGCTGGCGCGCTCGCGGAACAAGCGGGAGGGGGTTCTGCTGGTCGATATCGATGTGGGGTGATCTTTGGGCTACTCGATTTGAAAGGCGTACAGATCGGCGTCCCGGAGAATGAAGCGCAGGGATATGGGTTGAGTAATGGGGGCTGCTCCGAGGGGACGGTCGTTCCAAAGGACGCGGTGTCTGAGCCGATCGCGGGGGATGAGGCGGGATGTGGCTGCGGTAAATCCGGGAATGGGGGTTCCCTTCTCGTCCAGGAGTTCGATCTGGAGCTGGCCGGCTTCGGCATTGAGGAGGAGATTGGTGCCGGAGAGATACAGGGGTTTTGTTTCGACGATGGCTTCGGTTCCCGGAGATTCCAGGGATAGAGCGACGAAGCGGTCGGCGGGGAGGGTGGCCAGGCCGATTCCACCTCCTTTGGGACGGGAGGCGTTCGGGTTGGGAGTGCGGCCCTTGTTTTTGCGACCGTGGCCGTGCTTGACGGGCCAGCCGTGGTAGTACACGTGGATGGTGTCGTTATGCACCAGCAGGGAACCGGCATGGACGAACCAGCGATCCCATGATTCGGGGCCGATGTCGAGGAAGGTGGCGCGGTCGGCTATCCGATGCCAGTTGCGGCCATCGCGGCTGCAGGCTAACTGGACGTTCATTATGCCGAGAAAGTTGTTGCCCTCCTCTTCCAGTTTTATCACCGAGAGCATGCCGAGCAGGAGATCGCCGTATACCGTGGCGGTGAGGGCGTGGACCTGGGTGTAGGGGTAGCCCTCGTCCTCGTCAGTGAGGATCATCATTTCTTTTTCGATCCAGTTCTCGAAGTCGGCGCTCTCGGAGATGCCGGTGACGCGGATGTGGCCGAAGAGATCCGGGTGCTGAGCCTGGTCGCGCAGGTAGGCGAAGTACTTTTGCTCCGGCTCGTACCAGACCAGGCTGGGTGGGTTGTCGCTCTTGCCGAAGATGACCGGTTCGGGCGTCTGCCAGTGGATACCGTCGGTCGAGGTGGTGACCAGGTTGGCGCGCAGATCGGGATACTGGGCTTCCCAGGATTTTTTGACCCGGTGCCAGTAGAGCCCTTTGTAGAGAGAGTCCGGTTCGTGCGGGGTTTTGATGACGCTCATGAAGCAGGATTCGGCCGGTTCGCTGAGGAGGATGTTGGTCGTCTGTCGCCCTTCGAAGGCGCGCAGATCGAGCATTGGCTTTTGCCAGTGGAGGCCGTCTTTGGATTCGGCGTAGCAGATGGCGCCGCGCTCCATGAGGCGCCCCTCACCAAAGGCGGTGTACCACATGCAGAAGAGGTTGCGCTCCGGTTCGTGGAGGACGACCGGATACTGGAGCATACGGGTTTCCCAGGGGTGCTCGCCGTCGAGGACCGGGTTGGCGGGATGCTTCCGGGGTTGGAGCAGTCTCCGGCGGATGTTTTGGGTTCTGACGAGCAGGTGATCGTCCAGGAAGAGCTGGGGATGTCGGGAGATGGAGATGGGGGCGGCAGACATGATGTTTTCCGGAGTATTGGGGTTAGCATGCGGGAATCGAATTCATCCGAGCTGCGGCTTAGCTGATGATTTTGGAGCACAAGCCTGTTCTCGATAATGCTGGAAAATGATCGAATCACATCGGACGAAGCTTTGTTGAGGCTGCGTCGGACACGCGCTATATTGAGCTGTGGTCAAAGTGGAATTTACGCTTTTCAGGGGAAGAAGAAAAATGGCAAAGAGACCGAACTTCATCTACGTCTTCTGCGACGATCTGGGCTGGGGGGATGTGAGCTGTCTCAATCCGGATTCGAAAATACAGACGCCGAACGTCGATGCGCTGGCCGCTGCGGGCATGAACTTCATCGACGCACATGCCGGGTCGGCGGTCTGCACGCCCTCGCGCTATACGCTGCTCACCGGGCGGTATTGCTGGCGTACGCATATGAAGCGGGGGGTCAACGGGGGGTACAGTCCGCCATTGATTGCACCGGAGCGGGTGACGATTGCGGCGATGTTGAAGGAGCGGGGATACAGTACCGCCTGTATGGGGAAGTGGCATGTGGGTATGGACTGGCAGTTGAAAGAGGAATATGGGGAGGATCAATTCCTGCAGGAGCTTTCCTCCAAGGAGAGCGATTTCGACTCCATGGTCGATTTTTCCAAGCCGATAAAAAACGGGCCGGTGGACGTGGGCTTCGACTACTTCTTCGGCATCTCCGCTTCGCTGGATATGTCGCCCTATGTCTTTATCGAGAACGATCGGGCTACTGAGATTCCGTGTGAGATGGTGCCGAAAGGGAATACGGAGGAGGAGCGGGCGAGACAGGGGATCGGGGCCAGGGGATGGCGGCACGAGGATGTGCTGCCTGCCTTGAAGGAGAAGTCGTGCGAGTTTATTCGGCGCGAGGCGGCTGCCGGGAATCCGTTCTTCATGTATGTGCCGGTCAACGGGCCGCATACGCCGGTAGTGCCGAATGAGGAGTTTATCGGCAAGAGTGGCTGCGGTATCTACGGGGATTTCGTCATGGAGATCGATCAGATGGTCGGCGAGATCGTCCGCACCGCTGAGGAGGCGGGGGTGCGCGACGATACGGTGATCATCTTCTCCAGCGACAACGGGCCGGAGACGCTGACTGCCAGGTATCGGGAGATGTTCGATCACTACAGCGCCTGGAAATTCCGCGGCATGAAGCGGGACAACTGGGAGGGGGGGCATCGGGTGCCGTTTATCGTCTCCTGGCCGGAGGGGATCGCGTCCGGTTCCACGTGTGAGGAGTTCGTCGAGTTGGCCGATTTCATGGCGACCGCTGCCGATATCACCGGCTGTGAATTGCCGGACGACGCGGCCGAGGACAGCCGCAGCATCCTGCCCTATATGCAGAGCGATTTTGCGGCGGACTGCCGGCCGTTCGCCATCCACAATTCGATCAGCGGCAAGTGGGCGATCAGGAAGGGGAGGTACAAGCTGCTGCTGCACGCCGGCTCGGGGGGGAATCCGAGCGACTGTCCGGAGAACGACGATCCGGTGCAGCTCTACGATATGGCGGTGGACCAGTTTGAGACGACTAATATTTACCGGGAGAAGCCGGAGGTGGTGCGGGAGTTGAAGGAGCTGTGTCTGAAATGCATCCAGGAGGGCCGCAGTCGGCCGGGTGAGGGAAGCAGCAACGATCCGGATGGGGAATGGATGCAGCTGAAAGAGCTGATGGAGCTGGTCGTCTGAAAGATGCGGCCGTCGGGAGGTCGATCAATAGGGTGCGATCTCCCGGAGCATCCATATGTGAAACGTGCCCGCCGTGGCCGCTATGATCAATCCGACAGCGGCTACGGCGGCGCGTTTGTACAGGCGAATGCCGGTCAGCTCGATTGTCTGTACACCGCCGTGGTAGATGCCGATCAGGCTGAACAGGAGGCCGATCCAGGTGGACCACCGGGATGGGTCGAGCATCAGGACGCAGCCGATGACGCCGCAGATGATGGCGAGGATGTAGCGCGGAATCAGTCCCCGGTCCGGCACGTACGGGGTCGTGCGGAATGGATCGGATGGGATCTGCCGGACGGGAGAAGGCTCCGGCTCTGCCGTCCGCGAGCGGTTTCGACCCAGGCGGTCCCCGCCGACGAAGGTGAGTACCAGCACTGCGAAACCGACTGCCAGGCACGCCAGTGTCAGCAGATTCATATCGCTTCTCCGTCGATCAGATGGAAGTTGCCGCCCGGGCTGTTCTCCATGTGATTCGATTATTCCCTTTTGCAGCAACCTATCGACCCGCGCACAGAACGAGTTCCGCGATCTGGTGAAGCGGAGATCCCCCTACAGAGGATCTTCGCTTTCGGCTAGTGCTCCTCCAAATGAATTTGGAGGAGTTCGTATCAGCTTTACACCAGAATAAACTGACACTTACGGAATGACCACATACTCACATTCAATGTGGTCGACTACTAGGCCAACACGGTACTTTTCGAGCGGGTTTTTTGCAGCTCAGCGGAGAACGGCTGCCCCGCCAGGATGTCGAGGGAGAGGTCGATCAGTTCGGCGGCCTCTTCCGGGGCCATGGTGCCGACGGTGACCATGTCGCAGGGACGGATGGCGTTCCAGCAGAAGGTCATCGCCTGGAAGGGGCGTAGCTGGCCGGCGGCCATCCCCTTGATGGTGATGACCGGCTTTTTCGCCCTGTGGATGAGACGGGCGACCCAGTCGACTTCGAGCTGCATCAGAAAGCCCATGGAGTTGAACATCTGGATGTAGGTCTCGATGTCGAGCTCCGTCTCGTCGGCAAAGACGACGGTTTCGGGGATATGGGTGCTCAGACCGGGGATCATGTCGCGCTCGCGGATCAGGCGGCAGAGCGCGTCCATCTGGCGGATTTCGCGGGTGCACTTGTCGACCATCACATCGGTGGTGCTGACGTGCGGCATGCAAATCGACACCCCTTTGGCCACTTCCGCGTCGAGGATTCTGCTGGCTTCATCCAGGTCGAATCCGTCGAAAGGAGTCCGGGGATTGGTCGGGAAACCGGGAGTCGAGATGATGATGACTTCGGTCCCGGTGCGCTGCTCCGCCTCGGCGATCGCCTCGGGTAGGCAGGTTTGAGTGTGGGGGCACATGATGGTGTCGACCCCGGCCCGGAGGAAGACTTCGATGATATCGGCGATCTCCTTGGGATGGGTGACGATCCTCTCGACCGAGCGGCTCTTGGCGCCGCTGCAGTGGGTGTAGCCGAGGAACCAGTTGGTGCCGATGATCATGCGGGAGACGGAGATGTCGCCGATGGTGGTTCTGGGGAAATCTGCCATGGGGCCTCCTGAGATGAATTGTCTGTTTTTCCTGAAAGGGCCTAAAGTCATTCTGTGGATGGACGGCTGATCCGAAGGCGCCCTCGCCGCTCATGACGCTGAACTCTTCGAGTTCGCGGCCTTCGGCACTCGGCCGACATCCTGTCGGCCTCCGAGGCCAGTATCCCTACGCCGCAATCCTGCGGCTTTGGGATCGCCCTTTGGCGAAGCCAAAGGGACTGAAGCCGCTCTGAGGACACCTTCGGACCAGCCTCCAGAAGTTTACTTTTCTGCGCTATATCCCATAGTACTGTATCCCCCTACCTATATCAAGCGGATTGTGAGCCTGTGGATTGTCGATTTTTCCGGTATTCGGTAGCTTCTTCGGAATGGTTTGCGCAGCTCACCGTCAGGGAAATGGCAACAGGAGGAGAGAGCATGGCGAAGAATTATTTCGGCTCCGGGCATATGGTTCAGGTCGGTCTGGTCGTCAGGGATATCGATAAGTCGGCGAAGGCGTACGCGGAGCTGTTCGGCGTAGAGGTGCCCGAGGTGATTATTACGGGGACCGAAGAGGAGGCGCACACGAAGTACAAAGGGGAGTCGACCCAGGCGCGGGCAAAGCTGGCGTTTTTTAATATGGGGTCGCTCGATCTGGAATTGATCGAGCCGATCGGCGGGCCGAGCACCTGGCGGGACTTTCTGGAGGAGAAGGGGGAGGGCGTGCACCACATCGCCTTCAATATCCAGGGGACGGATGCGGTGACGGAGGGGTTGGCGGAGAAGGGGATTCCGGTGGTGCAGCAGGGGGATTACACCGGCGGGCGGTATACCTACGTGAGCGGCGAAGAGCAACTGGGGCTGGTGGTGGAGCTATTGGAGAACTTCGGCAAGTAAATGAGAGACCGGCCCCGCGAGAAAGCACATGGCGATATCCACGGGACCGGTCTTTTTTGCGCGTCAGATGGGAGACAGGGAGTCGCTCATTTTCCTATTAGAATCGGATGGAGAGGATGGTCCCAGGGGCCGCCCGGCTCCATTTCATCGGCCGCGCCGGCAGCGTCCTTGCCACCGGTAAATCGGGTGTAGTCCGGTATGTAGATGATGGCGAAGGCGCGGCGGGGTTGGTCGGTCTGGTTGGGGCCGGCGTAGTGGAAGGTGCAGCCATGGTGGAAAGTGACGCCGCCGGCGGCCATGGGTGCCGGCACCGGTTCGGCGACATCGTAGCCCTGTTCCTTCATTTTGGCGACGATGCTTTCCCCTTCGACGCCGAGTTTGATGGCGGGGAGGAGACCGAATTTGTGGGTGCCGGGGACGAAGTGGAGGCAGCCGTTTTCCACGCTGACATCGTCGATGGCGATCCAGGCTGAGAGGGCGCCGACCGGTTCCATCGGCCAGTAGGGCGCGTCCTGATGCCAGTTGGTCTCTTTGCTGGCCTGACCGCCCGGTTTGATCATGGCGTGGTCGTGGTAGATGCGGACGTGTGAAGCCTCCGCCAGGCGGCGGGCGGATTCGGCAAGACGCGCGTGGAAGGAGATCTCGCGGGCTGCGGGGAAGTCGGTCCACAGGTTGACCATCTGGTTGAAGACGCGCTCGTAGTCGTCGGAGAGGCGGCCTCCCTGCTCAGCTCCTTTGATGCGCTCGCGATTGTCGGCGATCGCCTGGTCGATGGTGGTGCGCAGTGTGGCTATTTCTTCTGGTGCGAAGAAGTTTTTGTATTGGATGTAGCCGTTTTCCCAGTAGAACTCGGCGTCCTGCGGGGTGACGGGGCTATCCACGGACATGGGCGGAAACTCCTGGTGAAGTGTATGGGTGCTGTTGGATCAATGGGGCAGATATGATAATTTGACGATATGTCGGATTTGGGCAATCGGCGGATGGAAAGTAATCGGCGGATGAGTATGGTATCGACGCTCCGAGTGTCGGCGCTGGTCATGAGTATTATCTCGTCGTATTTTCTCACGAGCGCCAAGTCGTGGCCCTCGAAGGAGGAGCCGCAACTGGCGTTTCAGGTGGTGTTTGATTGTTTACCGCGTGTATATGAGAGGAGATTCCATGAGCGATGTGACCATGTATCACAATCCACGCTGTAGCAAGAGCAGGCAGACGCTGCAACTTTTGGGGGAGAAGGGGGTGGAGCCGGAAATCGTGGAGTATCTGGAGAATCCACCGAATGAGGAGGCTCTGGGGAAGTTGCTCGATATGCTGGGATTGGAGCCGCGGGAGTTGATGCGGACCAAGGAGGATGAATACGAGGAGCTGGGGCTGGCAGAGGTGACGGATCGGCAGGCGCTTATCAAGGCGATGGTGGAGTATCCGGTTCTCATCGAGCGGCCGATCGTGGTCAAGGGAGATTCGGCGCGGTTGGGGAGACCCCCGGAACAGGTTTTGGAAATTCTATAGAGGAGAGAGGAAGATGTTGAAAGTCGGTTTTCTGGCCTCGCACGGGGGCAGCAATATGCAGGCGATTATCGACGCCTGCAAGACGGGGACGCTGCAGGCGGAGCCGTGCGTGATCATCACCAATAATTCGAAATCGGGGGCGATGGAGCGGGGGAAGAAGGAAGAAATTCCGGTTTTCCACATAAGCGGCAAGACGCATCCGGGGCCGGGGGGAGAGGATCGGGCGGTGCTGGGGGCGTTGCGGGAGTACGGGACGGAGGTGATCTGTCTGGCGGGGTATATGAAGAAGCTGGGGCCGGAGACGCTGGCTGCGTATAAAAACCGGATCCTCAATATCCACCCGGCGCTGCTGCCGGAATTCGGGGGAAAGGGTTTCTACGGAGAGCGGGTGCATGAAGCAGTGCTGGCTGCAGGGGCGAAGGAAAGCGGGCCGACGGTGCACCTGGCGGACGGAAAATACGACAACGGGCCGATTCTGGCACAGCGCAGGGTGCCGATCCTTCCCGGCGACACGGCGGATGATCTGGCCGCCCGGGTGCTGGAGCAGGAACACCTGATCTACGCGGAGACGCTGCAGAAGATCGCCACCGGGGAGATCGATCTGGACGCGGCGGGAAGCTGAAGGATGGCTAGCAAACAGATGACGCAGCCGCGCTTTGCGCGTCGCTTGTGCGGATCGTCATCGCATCAGTCCAGTTCCCAGATGGTGCCAAGAATATCCGGTTTTCTGCGCAGGGGATCGGGGGGATTCATAGCGGCCGGGGGATCGGTATGCGGTGACTGATAATAGAGGGTCAGGATTTTGCCCGGTTTCATCTCCAGCGAAGCGGGGTAGCCGAGATCTACACCATCCGCATCATCCCGTAAAATTTGCTCCCGTCTCACATCCCAGGTGATCCCGTCATCACTGATACAGGCCCGCTCTCCGTAGGGTGAAAAGCGGCGACCGTAGGAACAGAGAATTCGGCCATCGGCGAGACAGCACAGGTGCGGGGGGAATCCGAGCAGGTCGGTCCGCCGTGCATCGGACCACGTTCGGCCTTCGTCGTCCGACCAGGTGACCCAGAGGAAATTGGCGTCCGATTTATCGGCATAGGGAATCGCGGTGGAACGCAGCATCATGACTACCCTGCCGGAAGGGAGTTGGACGATATGCGGCTCACCGAATCGGCGATCCGGCAGAGTCGGCGGTTTGAAGAGGGTGACCAGTTCCCATGCGAGTTCCTCGGGATCTGCCATATGCAGCGCGATATTCGGGGCCGAAGTTCGGTATCCGGCGACGAGAATCTTTCCCGAAGCCAGTTCAATACCCCCGTGTATCGAGTCGGGGCCTTTGCCGGTATCCTTCCAGGTGAGGCCGTTATCCTCCGACTGATAGATTCGACTCCCGTGTTCAGCCGCGGCACTACGGTACTCCAGTGTCGCCGTATGTTTGCTCCAGTGTTCCAGCACATCGCTTCTATACGATTCAGGTGACAGCCCCTTCAACATTTCAGGGGTATGGAACGTCGACCAGATGTGTATCAGAATTCTGCCATCCGACAGCCGGGTTATACCCCCCTCCCGATCGTCGATCAAACTATCGCGCACGACGATGGGTGAACTCCAGCTCTCACCTTCATCGGTGGACCTGACTACCTGAATCTCTCCGTCGGGTCCCAGATGCTCTTCGCTGCGACAGTAGCTGACGAGAATCGTTCCGTCCGGTGTGCGGGTGACGGCGGGCCAGGCGCAGTACTGGTGCCGCTCTCCGGCTATATGGATATGTTTCATGGAGATTCATTCTCCAGGTTGAGTGTAGATAGTGTCCCTCTGTCGGCCATTCTCGCCCAATAATGACAAATCGCCTTCATCCTGTCAAAAAGCTTCTTCTCACGTTGCTGGTCGTGCCGACTCAATGAACGCCGATTGTCGTTTGGGAATGGTTGACAGAGGGATCGCGAATCCTCTATATGTGAACACTCACTTCCCCAGACCGCGGCGGCATCGGTTCGAGTCGCCGCACGCAATTGACGTCCGTTATCCCAACTACAGATGAAACAGGAACAGGAGGATTTCAATGCCACAATCGGATGGTCGTCCAGATATCCCCGATCCCGCAGTGATAGAGGAACTCGCCGGCATATCTACCGCCAATATCAGCGACGCCCTCTTCCGCATGGGCATCAAGGACCGCACTATGCGGGCCCAGATCAAGCCGGTGGATCCATCCATGCGCGTCTCCGGTCCGGCCTGCACGGCCTGGGCTTACCCGGGCGGCACCCACGCCTGCGATCTCGCCCTCCAGGCCGCCGAACCCGGGCAGGTGATCGTCCTGGATGGCAAAGGGTTCCTGGAGGCGGTCCTGTGGGGGGAGATCTTCAGTCATATGGCCATGGCCAGGGGCATTGCCGGAACGGTCATTGACGGAGCCGTGCGCGACATCGACGGCGTTGCCGAGTTGGGATATCCGCTGTTTGCGGCAGGTATCACTCCCGCTGCCGGGACTGCGGATGAGCTGGGCCAGGTGAATGTATCTATCACCTGTGCCGGCGTCGTCGTCAATCCGGGGGACTGGGTGTTCGGGGATCTGCTGGGCGTGGTAGTGGTGCGGCCCGATGAGCTCGAGACCGTCCTCGACTGGTGCCGGCAGATCGCCGAGAAGGAGGCCAAGATGATCGCCGAGGCCAAAGCTCAGATAGAGGCCCGATGCTAGAGTGTCTGACGCAGTACGCGTGGCCGGAGATCGTCTGGATCGCTGTCGCCGTGTTTCTGATGGGTGTGAGTAAAGGGGGGTTTCCCCTTGGAGGGCTGGCCATGCCCATCCTGATTTTGATGTGGCCGGAGCAGGCCACGGCGGCACGCTCCGTGGTCGCCTTTATGCTGCCCCTGCTGTGCGGCATGGATATCGTCAGTCTAATTTTCTACCGACGGGACGTGCGCTGGAAGGCCATCGTGCCGCTGGTTCCGGGGACATTGTTGGGAGTAGCGCTGGCCAGCGTGCTCTTCGTATCCGACACCGGTGCCTTGATCGCCATTTCCGACCGCGTGCTCAAGGGGTTTATCGGATCTATCGGCATAATTTTCGTTGTGTTCCAGATGACCAAACAGCGGATTCTCGGGCGAATAGCGGCGGCGGAAGAGACAGTGCGGCCAGGGAAGACGAGGTCCGCTATACTGGGCCTGGCAGCCGGTGTGCTCTCCACTATCTCTCACTCGGCAGGACCTGCAGCCATCATCTACTTCGTGCCGCAGCGGCTGGGAAAGCTGGGCCTTGCCGGCACCATGGTCGCCTTTTTCTGGGGGCTGAATCTGGTGAAGCTGGCGCCGTTCGGGATGCTGGGACGTCTGGAGACGGGCAACCTGATGCTGGCTCTGTGGATGGCTCCCGTGATCCCCCTCGGGGTGGGTATCGGGTATGGACTGGTGCGCGTTTTGAAGGAGAGGAATTACATCGGTCTGGTCTACGTGGCGCTGGTCATTACTTCGACCATGCTCATATACCGGGCGGTCGCAGGTTGATTCACGGGAGATGGTTTCACGTATCTGATCGAGCGGTTTCTTCGCTGTCGCGGGGCTCGCTGCAAAGGTCAGGGTTTTGCTTTCGGCCGGCGGCTTTGGGCCGCACGTGCGCGTGCGAGGTTGGCGGTCGCATCCGCGTGATCGGGGTCTATGCGCAAAGCCTCGGCGAACTGCTCGGAGGCAGCGGCGAGATTTCCGCGCTGGGCGAGGACCACGCCCAGGTTGTTGTGCGCTTCGGCATGGTTCGGGTTTAGCTCCAGGGCGGCCCGATAGACGGCTTCGGCTCGCTTTTTCTCGCCGAGATCTTGCAGCACGATGCCGAGGTCGTAATGTGCATCGACCAGCTTTGGATCCAGGCGGATGGCCGTTTCCAACTCCACGCGCGCTTCGGTCTTGTGGCCGAGTTCGGACAGGAGCACACCCAGGGCGCGGTGCACGGTCGCGTCCCCCGGTGAGAGGCGTGCGGCTTCCCGATAGTGGATCAGCGCGGCCTGGTTGTCACCGGCTTGCTGGAGCAGAATCCCTTTCTGGAAATGGGTTTCGCCATCCTCCGGAATCGCCGCCACGGCAAGGCTGGCGAGACGTTCGGCTTCATCCTGCTTGCCTGCCCACCCTAACACCTTCGACAGGTTTTTGAGCGCCACGGCATGAGCTTGCTCGTCCAGGCTGCTCTCCAACTGCTGGCTGATCTCAGCGATCGCGGCGGCGTTCCACGTCGGGGTCGGGGAGACGATTCCCGCGCGTATCATCTCCTGGATGATGGCCAGCGCGAGCAGTCGGTTGCCCTCGATTGTCGGATGCACGTGGTCCAGGAACAACTCCGATCCAGGAATGCCGTCAGGAGAGCGTTCGTCGACGATGCGCGCGAAGTCGACGATCCCCGTGTCTCTCGTCCGGGCGACGTCGGCGACGATCGCACTGATGGGCGTCAAGGCCCGCAGCGGACAGACATCCTCGTCGCGGGCGGCGGTGAATGCCTTCCGCGCTTCGTCTATTCGGCCGAGGGCGCGAAGAGCCCGCCCCTGCAGATACAGCAATCCGGCGTCGCGGCGGTCGAGAGCCAGCGCTCGTTCGGCGATCGCCACTGCGCGCGCGTGGTCGCCTTCGTCCAGGGCCGCGGTCATTGCCAGTTTGAGCGTAGCGACCTGTTGGATGTCGAGAGCGCTCACCCGGGGGCCGGGCTCGGTTTTGAAGGGTGAGAAGTTGCCGATGTTAGAGGCCGGTGTCACCAGAATTATCCTGGCTCCGGCGCGCTCGCCGATGTGCGTCATGCGCATCAGGCTGGTTCGATAGTGATCGAGTACGGCGTCACGCAGTTCGTCGTCCCTGTGGTAGTCGTCGGGGCCGACGGAGCGGTCGAGCAATGCCTCGACCTCGGTGGGAAGAACGGCGTTCCGCTCGTAAGTGATGTCGTAGAGCGCGCTGTACAGCCGCATCCGGGATGCCAGCCCCCCGAGGTAACGCACGAACTCGGGTATTTTCAGCAGCTTGCCGTAGGTTCGCCGCTCGAGGAACTCGTTGTGCCCCGAATAGATGAGGAACAGATCGGGCTCGTAGTCGGCGAGCTCCTCCATGAGCCGGGCCGCGCGATAGCTCGCGTAGCTGATGCCTCCCGCATTGATGACCTCCCAGCGACGACCCGGATCGACCGCCGGAAGAAAACGGCGCAGCCAGCCGCAGAACGACGTGCGGTCGTTGTAGGGGCGCCCATAGGTCGTCGATCCCCCGATGCAGAAGATGCGGGTCGTGCCTTCTGCCTTGCGGGCCGGGAAGCGCTGCGGGTTGAACCACTCAAACTTGTTGTGTGCGGTTTCGAAGCTCGGTTCTCCACCGGATGGAGTGTGTTTAACGAACAGCGGGGCGTATCCGGAGAACCCGACGTAGGGATCGGTGCGCTCGTACAGCGGCACTACTCCGATCGCCAGCAGGATCAATTCAATCAGGGCGAAAAAGAGTATGGTGACGCCACAGCCCAACGCGAGCTTCTTTCCGAGTTCGGTCATCGAGAGTGACTTCCCAGGAACAAGGCACAGCCGTTCACAATGGCCCATGAGCGATTGCACACCATGAAAGAACGAAAAAAAGTGGTACTGATAGGGAATTGCTTTCCTGTCATGGGGGAGAAGATAGCGCGGAGTGATCGAGAAATGCAAGCGCCAGCGGCGGTGAATGCGGCCGGGGTGATGAGATCACCGGATCGCCCCTCAAGACAACCCCATGGCATTCTACACGATGCTGGAGCGCGATGCGGGACCGTTAGTGACAAGTCATTAATATAGATCGTACAGCGCGGCATATTTCCCTCTCTGTGCCAGCAGCTCTTCGCTGGACATCGATCTTGCGATCTTCCCGCCGTCGATAACGTGGACTACATCCGTCTTCTCGATCGTGGAAATCCGGTGGGCGATGATCAGCGTGGTGCAGTTTTGCAGCAGCCCGTCTAGCGAAGCCTGCACACATTCTTCCGATTCCCGGTCCAGCGCGGAGGTGACTTCGTCGAGTAGCAACACCGGCGCTTTGCGCAAAAAAGCCCTGGCCAGCGCGATGCGCTGTTTTTGGCCGCCCGACAGCTTTGCTCCCTCTTCCCCGATGTGCGACTCGTAACCGTCGGGAAGGTTGACGACAAAGTCGTGTATGTGCGCGGCACAGGCGGCGGCGATCATATCTTCTGCAGATGCCGTTTCGTCTCCCAGGCGAATGTTTTCCTCGATCGTGCCGTCGAATAGATTCGGCGTTTGAGGCACGTAGGCGTACTGGCGCCGCAGTTCTCCAAGGGAATAATCCGACAGTCGTCTGTCGTCGATGGTGATGCTCCCCGAATCGGGAGGGTAAAGCCCCAGTAGCAGCTTGAAAAGCGTGCTCTTGCCAGTGCCGCTTCTGCCGACGAAAGCGATTGTTTGCCCTGCCTCGACTTTCAGGCTCAGTCCGTCGAGCACCATCTCGTCCACTCGATAGCCGAACTCGACGTCCGCCAGGGTGAGGGTGCCGAGGGTGCCTTTTGCTTCGTCGCCTGAGCCATAGGTGAGATACCTCGACTCGGTCGGCGTATCCGACTCGGTCGGCGTATCCGACCCGGTCGGCGTATCCGACTCGGTCGGCGTATCCAGCACGGCGAACATCCTGCGTGCAGCGGCGAGCGATTCCTGCAGGTTGGCCAGGAATTTGCCCAGATTCAAAAACATGTAGGCCAGGCCGCTCTGCAGCGAAATTACCCCTACTACTGTGCCGATGTCGATCCGGTCTGTGGCCACCATGTAAGCCCCCACGAACAGCACTCCCAGCAGAGTCAGCCGCCCCAGCAGATCGTTGATCGAGTCCATGCCGGCGTTGATCCGGTTCCGCCGCAGGCGAAGGTCGAGGAATTCGCCATCCTGGTCGGCGTACTGAGCCTTGAGGCTGTCGCGCAGACCGTACAGCTTGAGGATCTGGAAACCGGCCAGCAGGTTTTCGACCTGCTGCGTCAATTCACCCAGCAATTGCTGCGTTTTATCTCCGATCTTTCTCAAAGGTTCGGAAAAAAGTGCCAGCACACATCCCGATACGAATCCGAGAAATACGACCAGCAGCGACAGTCGCCAGTCGAGCAGGAAGAGCGCCACCGACGAGCTCAATCCCCATATCAACGCGTCCAGCGTAGCCGGTATGTGCTCCCGGTAGATAGCTTCATATTTGCCGAAATCGTTGATCGGTATCGACAGGATCTCACCGCTTTTGTGTTGATCGAAATACTTCCTGGGCAATCGTTCTATATGCGCGAAGAGGTTGGCCCGCAGCCCGTTTAGCACCTTCATCAAACTCTTTTCGACCAGATAAACGCACAGTGGATAGATGGCGGCCGTCATGATGATCGTCGCCCCCCGCAGTCCGATCGCCATCCAGAACGTCCGCACGTCTCCCGTGGTGACTCCATTGACCAGATATTTATTGGAGTAGGCGGTGATTATCTGGCTGCCCGAATACATGAGACAATGGCCTGTAATGCCGCCGATAAACAGCCAGATGCGCCATCCGGGCAGGAACAATGCACGGACGAATTCGCCGAGATGCAGCCGATGGAAGCGGTTTGAAATTTTCACATGGACCTCCCCTCTGCGATCTCTTCCTGCTCCAGATGCAGGTCGCGATAAACCGCATTCCCTTCCCGCAGTTCTGCGTGTGTGCCCTGTCCCGCCAGCCGGCCTCGGTCCAGCACCAAAATCGCGTCCGCATCGATAACCGTAGAGATCCGATGCGTTACGATGACCAGCGTCTTGTCGGCGGTTTTGCGGTGCAGCGATTCAAGCAGTTCCGCTTCGGTTTGCAGGTCCAGCGCCGAGGTCGGTTCGTCCAGCAGCAGCACGGGTGCATCCTTCAGCAGCGCTCGGGCGAGGGCAAGCCGCTGCCGCTGTCCGACGGATAGCGACCCTCCTCTTTCTCCCAGGTCTGCCTGATAGCCCTCTGCCAGTTCTTCGACGAAACCGTGGACCATCGCCGTGCGAGACACCTCGACTATCTCTTCGTACTCTGTTTCCATATTCCCATAGCGTATGTTCTCAGCCACTGTTCCGGGGAACAGATAGGTATCCTGCAGGACGACCGACAGCTGGCTCCGCAGCGATTCGAGATCCCATTCTTCAACGCTCCGGCCGCAGACTTGTATCTCGCCTTCATAGTCCGCGTACAGACCCGATATCAGGTTCAATATCGTGCTCTTGCCGCAGCCGCTCTTGCCGACGATGGCGCTTTTCTTGCCCATCGGGATTTTGAAACTGATATTCCGCAGCACTGGGTCGCCGCCGTAACCGAAGGTGACTTCTTTAAACTCGATCGCATACTCATCGGCTACGGGTGCAGTCGTTTTTCCGCCCGTCCGTTCGATCTCTTCACTGTGCAATTCCATTATTCTCTGCGCCAAGCCCTCTGCTTTCTTCACTGCAAAGATCATTTTCGGCAGGTCTCGAGTCGGGCCGATCAATCTGGCGACCAGCTGGATGTAAGCGACCAGCTGAGACGGGGCCAGGGCCTTTTTCATTACCTGGAAAGCGCAGTAGAAGATGCACAGCAGCAGCGGTATGGATTGCGAGAGGTTGCTTATCGATATGCTCCGGGCAAACTGCCCGGCCATCTTGAGGCTCAGGATCAGCGCGGCGTCGAGTTTCCTTTTGTATTTCGCCAGCAGGGAATCCTCGATGTTGTACGCTTTCAGCACGTCGATCCCCATCACCGCATCCTTGAGCAACCCGTTCGATTCCGCGATCCTGGCCTGGTACTCCCGCGAATGATCCACCATTGGTCGACTGTAGCGCTCGGCGAAGAAGGCGGCCAATATCACGAAGGCGCAGGTCAGCAGCGCGATTTTCCAATCGATGGAGAGTAGATAAACCAGCGACAGGATCAGGAAGAGCATCTTGTATATGTAGTCCGATATATTCCCCACAAAACGCGCGATTTCTCCCGTATCCTCATACAGTCGGGATAAGAGATCGGTCGAATGGCGTCTCTTTATCGCCGCCAGCGGCAGTCGGGTGAGATGATCGACCAGATCCCGACGCAGCCGGCAGAAAAAGATCGCCTCCGCCTTTCCCGAGGCATATGTCCGCAGATAACGGGACAGGGCGCTGACGCCCATCAAAGTGACGGCAAGACCGAGGATCGGCAGCAGTTGTTGGGACTCTTTCCCCAGCGCGCTATCGACCAGCAGTTTTATCAGGTGCACGCCGGCAATCTCGCATCCGGCCATAATTCCGCCTGCAAAAATGCTCAAGCTGAGCCATCCCCAATGGGGTTGGGCCGCTGTGAGAATCCAGCGAAAAGGGGTCGTCTCACCGACTTCTTGCATCGGCTTTCTCCTTTCGCACGATTCCAGAGCTACCTCCAACTTCTACTTCCTGTTCCATGGTGATTTCCTCCTGGAAATCCAGAACAAAAAAAAGTCGTCCCGTGCAGGACGACCTCGAAATCAAAGTATGGACTGCATAGCGCTATCCAGTTATAGGCCAATCTCTCCACAGGTTTTCAGCTCTATGAATAACATGGTACACCTCCTTAACTGGACCGCAAACTGATTGCCGAATCAATACTGCACAGTAGGATATCGATATCTCCGGACGAGGTCAAGAATTTTCTTTTACGGCGAGGGGACTCTCCTTGTTATCTACTATTCATTCTTGAACTCAAAGTAGATACCCCATTCGTTCCTATATGCGCTCGGGGTCGCGAATCTGAAGGGGGGTGTAACAGAACCTCAGCTGGATGGGAGATGTGAGGAATGGGTTAGGCTGGTATTTTCTCTGCAGCCGTACCCACCAGTGATAGATAGTCTACATCTCTTCCGCCAATCCTCAGCACGCTTGTCCCGTTCAAATCATCTAATTCAAAGCTAACCTCGAAATGCCATCCTGCTGCTATGAATACCTTTTCCACCCGCCGTATCAATCGAGTCCTTACATCCTCAAAAAGATTGACAGTCAATTCCCCATCCTCGTAATCCACCGTGAATTCCCTGTCATTTCCTCCGACCTTGTACACCCCAATCAACCTCATCGCCTCGCCTGGCGATACTCTCTGCTCAACTATCTGCGGAATCGACAGAAAGTCCAAAACTCGATCGTTGCAGGCATCCCAGTTGCCCGACGAATTATCGATCTCGAGTTTCCCGATGCGATACCTTTGGAACAGTTCGTCCGTGATGGCCACAAACTCCCGCCAGAACAGCACCATTCCCTCATAGCTTTCCCACCCTTTCCGTTTCGCCAAAGGCGTACCTGTGGCGTACTGGATGACGTAGTTTTTGAACCCTTCGCCTCTACGTTGGAAATTTCGTTCCAACGCTCTATCCATATCCTCCTGCACGAGATAAATCAACGTCGGGTTCAGCGGCTCTATGAGCGCCTGCAACTCGTCACCATACTGAATAATCCTCTCCCTGTCGACGTTGTGTGCCAGGAGCGACTCGATGAGATTGTTGAAGAAACAGGCCTCTACGACGCTGACCTCAGAAGATAGTCTCATCTGGTCGATGTAGGCCGTCCATCTCTCCCGCATCTCAGCCATATAGTCTTCGACGCTCGATTCGACGTCCATCAGGATCGGATGGGGGTCTTCTCCCTCGTGTACCCAGCTCGCCGGGATGTCGTTATAGCGAAGTTGGCGTGCTATGAAGTGGGCCATGATCGACTTACCAGAACCCGTCAGGCCCTCGACAATGATGAGTTTGCTCCCCATATATCCGTGCATTTTCGAATCGGCTTGTTAGTCGGTCCGTTTATGACCTTCCCATTACGAAGGGGTTTCCGGGGGAATGGTCGGCAGATTCTTTTTGCCTCCGAGTTTTTTGCGCATGCGGTCGATGAGCATTCGATCCCGCTTGTGGAGCCCGAGCAGGTAGAGGGTGAGGAAGAAGGAACCGGTGAAGATGACGAGCTCGGGGACCAGGGACCAGAGAGGGGGAAGCGGGATGAGATACTTGAAGAGGATGGTGGCCAGGATGCCGATCAGGCCGGCGGCCAGCGGTTTTAGCTGCTGCCAGCGGAAGGGATTGAGGTGGAGCAGGCGATAGCTCTGCACCAGGCGGGCAAAGGAGACCAGGATCAGAGAGGCGGTGCTGCTCCAGGCTGCCCCCATGATGCCGTATTCGGGGATGAGCCAGAAGCAGAGCAGCGTGGCGCTCGCCAGCCAGATGGCGTTGTTGAAGAGGCTGGTGCGCGGGTGGCCGGACATGATCAGCAGGCTCTCCATGGGTATGGAGAGGGCAAAGATGAGCATCCCCAGACAGAGGACCCAGGCGGCCGGTGCTCCGGCGGGGAATTCCGGACCGTAGATCAGCAACAGGCGGCCGCCGATCAGATAGAAGCCGGCCAGATAGGCGACATTGATAGTGAGGATCCAGCGGAGGAGAAAGGCGAGTTCGTCGCTCAGTGCCCGCTCCTGGCGCCGATAGGTGAGGTCGGCGATGATCGGACCGAGCACCGGATCGAAGGCCTGGGGCGCTTTGCGCATTACGGTGCTGATCTGACGGGCAATGAAATAGATGCCGGCGGCTTCCTTCCCTTCAAAGCGAAAGACCAGCAGCATGTCGATGCTTACGACCAGAGTATTGATCAGATCGGAGAGCATCACCGGAAAGGAGAAGCGAATCAGGGATACCCAGGAGGGAGTGGCGTCGCGCAGATGGCGCAGGCAACCACGGACATCGTAGTGTCGCGTGAAAAAGGAGAGGGCAAGCACGAGCATGCCCGCGCCCATGAAGGTCTGGGTAAGACTCAGGCCGATCATTCCCAGGCCAACTGCTATAGTGATGGCCGCGCCGACAAAGACGATCATCGGCCCACCGATCGAGTTGACGTAGACGTCGTACTTGATGATGCGCAGAGAGCGGAGGGAGGCCAGGCAGACGGAGGTGGGGCCGAGAAAGGGCAGGGCCCAGGCCATGATGCGCAGTGGATGGACGAGAGTGGGGTCGCCTAGAAAAGCGGCGATGTGAGGTGCGAATGCAAAGATGAAGGCGGCGGACAGCAGACCGGTGGACAGTCCGATGAGCATCCCCTTGCCGATGGCGCTCTGCCAGCCGGCCGCATCGTCATCGGCACGGCGTTCGACGACGGCACGGGCGATACTCCGGTGAAAGCCGAAGCGGGTGACCTTGAAACCGATCCAGACCACCTGCCAGGCGCTCCGGTAAAACCCGAGGGTTTCCGAGCCGAGAAAATTGGAGATGAGCAGGACGGACAACTGGCGCGAGGCGATGGCCAGTTTGCCCACCAGGCTGGTGAGGGCACCGCGCACCAGATCGGCGGTGTGGCGGTGGTCGTCGACGTCGGGGGGACGTTCTGAAGAGGGAGTGTCCGTCATTGGTCAGGTGCGCACAGCGGACAGGTGGAAGCGGTGTGGATCACCCAGACGATGGGCCAGTTCTGTGGCTGACAGCTCGGTGTGTTCCACTATCCAGTCGACCTCGGCGGCCAGGGGGGAGTCGAAGATGCCCGGATCGTCGGCGCCGATAGCCAGGTCGACGGAGGAGGCGAGAAAGCGGTGTATCGGATGATGCTCGGGTGCGGGCACGCCGCCGATGCGGAGGTTGGAGGTGGGACAGGTTTCGATGACGGTGCCGAGCTTTGCGAGGCGGTCGAGGACGAAGGTCTGACGGCGGCGGATCTGCTCCAGGCGCTCGGAGGTGTAGGGACGGTCGATGGTGGCATCGGCGGAAAGCCGTTCCAGGTCTCCGCGTTCCTTTTCCAATTCTGCGATAGAAATTTCGACGCCATAGGTCTCCAGTGCGTCGCGGTGTTTGAGATCGTAGACGATCTGGTCGAGCCGTTCGCACACCGGTTCGACGACATGGGCGTCGGGACGGCGGGAGACGGCGACTTCGGGGTCGAGACCGAGGGCGGTGGCGTGGCCCAGGCGACGGCTGCCCAGTTCGGCGGCTTCGTGGCACCAGCGAACGGCACTCTCCAGGGATTTGTCGAAGTAGGTCTCGCCCACGTGGTAGACGACTTCGAGCGCGCTCTCGGGACGGCGCTCGTTGTCGCGCTGCAACTGTTCGAAGAACGGGCGCGTCGACTCCGGGGGGTAGCCCTCCTCGAAAAAGCAGAAGTCGAGGCCGACGACGGTGGGAATCAGCTCGGGGTGCTGGTCGAGGAGGGACTGCACAAGGCGATAGGTCGGCAGCGGGTTCCAGCGGGGCAGACTGATGATGTAGCGTGCTGCGAAGCTGGAGGTGCAGGCAGCGCGGATGGCGCGGGCGGTCTGGAGGTGGAAGGCAGCGAAGTTTTCGGGGTCGTCGGCGTCGTACGGGGCCATGGCCCGGTATTCGACGTAGTGCAGGCCCTCGGCGCGGTGGCGCTCCAGGATGCGGCGGACGATCTCCTCCTCGCGTCCCAGAATCTGGTACCAGTAGCGGTAGAGGCAGATGGCCATATTGAACTTGGCCTGGAAGCGGCCGAAATCACCAGCATCCTCCTCGCCGACGACGAAGTGGCGGCGAAGGCGCTCAAGTCCCTCATCTTCGCCACTGAGGGCATCGGCGAAGAGGGCTACGGGATCGGGGCGGATGCCGAACGCCTTTTCGTAGGTGTCGATGTAGAGATGCCAGTCGACGCGGTCGTAGATTTCGCGGCCCAGATCGAGGAGGTCTTCGGCGTAGATGCAGCCGCCGGTGTGGACGTGGAGCTCGCAGGTCTTGAGGAGGCTGAGATCGGTCATCCGGCTCTGGTGGATGTGTCGAGGGATAGAATTGGGTATAATATCTGAATCCTCGAAGGGTGCAGCAAGAAACGGGGGATTGAGCCTCATACCGATTTTTACACTTTACTATCGAGAATGTAGCAGGAACAGGCTGCGAAGATAATGACCGACCTGGAGTAAAAGGGGATATTTCTTCCGTCCTGAGAGAAAAATCAGATGAAGAACGGCGTCCAGGGCCGGGCTTCCGCACGCCGGCCGAAAAATCTGCGGGGAAATGTTTGGAAGTTCTATGTCTTCAAGGCGTTCTGGGGGCTTTCCCTGGGATTGGTAGTGCCGGTTCTCGTTCTCTACTTCCTGGCCCGGGGGTTCCTTCTCGCCGAATTCATGATTCTGATGTCCGTGATGAATATCTCCTTGTTCGCCTTTGAGATTCCCACCGGAATCATCGCCGATAGATTCAGTAGAAAATGGAGCGTTTGCTCGGGGACTCTATTTTTGGGGATCTCCGTGCTGGCAATGCTCGGCACCGTGCATTTTCCTCTGCTCATCCTCATTTTTTTGCTGTGGGGAGTGGGAGAATCGCTGGTGTCGGGAGCCGATTCGGCGTTTCTCTACGATTCTCTGAAGGCCGCCGGGATGGAAGATGCGTTCCAGAGAATCATCGGCAATGCCATCTCGCTGCAACTCGCAGCCGTAGTGTCGGGCACCCTTCTCTGCGGAATCCTCGTCGATCAGTTTGGGCTCTCCGCATCCCTCTGGGCGAGTTCCATCTCGCTACTGCTGGCGGCCATGGCGGCTTTTCTGTTCGAAGAATCTCCTTTTCTGGATGAGGCACTGACCGACGATCGACGCATCCCCCTGGCGATGCAGGTGTCGAGTTATTACGGGCATCTCAGGGAGAGTCTCCAGTTTGTGATCCACAGTCGCGAGATGCTCGCATTGATCTTCATCAATGTGGTGGTTCTCCGTCTGTGTTTTCTGACGGAGCGACCTTTTTCCCAGCCCTACCTTTCCTCGCTGGGGTACGATCCGGAAGAGATCAGCTATCTCCACACTATCTTTTACGGAATCACGGCGCTTTCTGCGAAATATTCCCACGCTGTGGCCAGGCTGCTGGGGAATCGGGAGCGAAATTCTCTGTTCCTCATCAGCGCGCTCGGGATTGTCTCTCTCGTGGCCATGGTCCATTCCGGAGTAGGTTCTGTCGTGGTGAGCGCCATAGTCGGCATCTACCTGATGAAAGGATTGTTCGAACCGTTCATGCAGAACAGTCTGAACCGTCGGCTGGACTCTGCGAAGAGGGCATCCTGTCTTTCTATCGCCAGGATGGGAAACAATTTTCTCGGAATCTTTCTCGGGCCTCTATTCGGCTATCTCGCCGATGTTTCTTCGCTGAAATCCAGTCTGTCCATCTTTCAATGGATGTTTGTTCTGCTCCTGGTGGTATGCACTGTTTCGGGCTGGAGGATGCTGGGGCAGGCGGGTGGTGGAGAGGAGGCCGACCCGGAATAAAGGGTTGGAGGGGAAGTTGTTTTTCGAACTCTATTGATTCTGACAACCGTTCCACGTGCGTGGCACAGATCGGCTTTCAGAGCAATCGTCAAGGACACGCCAAACGAATAAATCCGAAGGAGAGTTGATGCATGGATCTCTACGACAAATACCAGTTGACCCGCGTGGTAAACGGCTGTGGGAAGATGACGCACCTGGCCGGTGCGGCCGTGTTGCCCGATATCGCAGCTCAGGTGCAGGCGGCCCTTCCCTGTTTTTTCGACCTGGGTGAACTGCAGGAAAAATCGGGAGAGGTAATCGCCCGGGCGACCGGAGCCGAGTGGGGCTGCGTGACCGCCTGCACTGCGGCCGGCATCGCCCTGGGCGTGGCCGCCTGCATGACCGGCAGCGATCTGGGCAGAATCGCGCAACTGCCCGATACGGCGGGGATGGCCGATCAGGTGGTCGTTCAGAAGGGGCACACGGTCGACTTCGGGGCTCCGGTGACACAGACGATCCGGCTTTCCGGGGCCCGGGTGATCGAAATCGGTTCGGTCAACGACACGGCCGAGTACGAACTCGAACACGCCATCACCGACCAGACCGCCGCTGTGGTGTTCGTGGTATCGCATCACACCGTGCGCTATGGTTGCATTCCGCTGGAGCGCACCGTGGCCATCGCCCACGAGCGGGGCGTGCCCGTGCTGGTGGACGGAGCCGCCCAGTCGTTTCTGATCCGCAAGATTGTGGGCACCGGGGCGGATCTGGTCATCTGCAGCGGCCACAAGTATCTCTCCGGCACCACCGCCGGCATTGTCTGCGGCCGTCGCGATTTGGTGCGCGCCGTCGTTCTCCAGGCCCGAGGGATCGGTCGCCCCATGAAGGTGGGCAAGGAGGGGATCCTGGGTGCTATGGCCGCGCTGGAGCACCGCATGGATCTGGATGTCGAGGCCTGGGAAGAGGAGCAGAACCGGAAGATGAATCGCATCATCGCGCGATTGGAAGAGATCGATGGGATCTCCGCGAGCGCCGAACCGGATCCCAACGGCAATCCCTTCAGCCGGGCGCGTCTGGACGTGGACGCCGAGTGCGTTGGCCTGAGTGCTGCGACTCTGTCACGAGCCATGGCCGACGGGGATCCTTCAATCCGTCTGCGGGCCCACCACGCCGAGGAGGGATATTTGCTGGTCGACGCCATCGAGATGACCGACGACGAGGTGGAGCTGACCTGCCAGCGGCTGGTGGATCTGCTGACTGCCTCTGCCGAAGAGAAAGAGCAGATCGGGATGCGCTACGGCGGTGAAACCCTCTCTGCTCGCTGGTCGTGGCTGGGCAGCGAGCCGGCAGATATGCGCCGCATTACTGGAGTCTGACGTCGGACTGTCGTCCGGATGTCCTTCGGTAGATCGTCGCTGTGGGCGCTGGAAAATCGAGGATTTCGTTTGACGCGAATATCGGGTAAAGGTAACGGGAGACGCCGCGAGCCCCAGAGGACCGCGGCGTCTCCCGCATTGGTTCTTTCTGTCGCTTATTGGAGATCGGAGAGGATGGGTCCGAGGCTCTAAAACAGGTGACGCAGACTCAGGGTCAGACTTTTACGCGGAGCACTACAGCAGTCATATCATCCCCCTGCGGCGCAGCGCCGGCGAAAGATTTCGCCGCATCGATCAGTCGATCAATCAACATCTCTGCCGACAATCCCTCGACACAGCCCTGTTTAATCGTCTCCGCCGTTTGTTCGAAGCCGAACATTTCCTCCCGTTCGTTGGTCGCCTCCGCGATGCCATCCGAACAGAATACGACCCGATCCCCCGGAGACAGCGACACCTCCCGCATAGAGTAGATCGAATCCGCATTGATTCCCAGCGGATACGCGTCCGCTGCGAGTTCCTCGACCTCTCCCGTCGAGGCGCGGTAGTGATAGGGATACGGGCAGCCGGCATTGGCAAACCGGAAGATGCCGGTCAATGGCTCCAACTCTCCCATGGTGAAGCAGACGAAGGTGCGATTGTCCAGGGTCTCGAAAAGCGTCCGGTTCAGGCGGCCGAACAGCCGGTCGGGAGGATCCCCCAACTCCATCTGGCTGTGCAGGATACCGCTGAACATGATCACCGGGACGGCCGCTTCCATGGCGTGGCCGGTAACATCGGCCAGGGAGAGGGCCAGCTTGCCGTCGAGCAGGGGGTGATACTGGAAGAAGTCGCCGCCCACGTGGTTGGCGGGCAGGCAGCGGCCGACGATGTCGAAGTTTTCGAGGTGGGGCGATTCGGCCGGCATCAGGCTCATTTGCATTTCGTGGGCGGTCTGCAGTTCCTCTTCCAACTCCTGTATAAGCGCGCGTTCCGCCCGCCGCTGGTCGCGGCGCTTGCCGACGGCGTATAGCGAAACCAGCACCAGCCCAGCCAGGGCGACTCCCAGGCCTCCTAGCAGAGCGATCTGTCCATAGGGGGCATGCACGTCCACGCTTACGGTGGCCGGTTGTTCCGAGTAGTTCAGGTCCCGGTCGACCGCCTTCACCTCGAAGGTGTAGCTGCCCATCGGCAGATCCCGGTACTCGACCTGCGTCTCTCTCGTCGTTCGCCACTCCTCTTCGTGGTTCGCCAGCCGGTACACGTAGGCCATCTGATCCGGAGCCGTGGTCAGGCTGCTGCCCTGGAACGCGAAGAGGACGAACTCCTGGGCGGAAGACAGGCTCAGCTGCGGCTCCGGCCCGTAGCGGCGATCGGCGGTCATTCCGGTGAGCCGCACCTGCGGCGGAGTGCGCGAGGGGTGGTAGCGGGTGATGCCTCCTTCGGTGGCGATCCAGATCATTCCGTCGCGACCCTGGCGGATCTCCTGCACCACGTCGCTCACCAGCCCATCCTTCCTCGACAGATGCTGGAACACCAGCCCATCGTAGCGGCTCACGCCGTCGCCGTAGTGCCCGAACCACATATTGCCGTCCCGGTCCTGTTCGATCGAAATGATATAGTTGGAGGCCAGTCCATTGGCCATGGTAAGGGTCGTGGCCCGCCTACCGTCATAGCGGATCGCACCTTGCCCGGTACCGAACCACAGGTTGCCCTCCCGATCTTCGAGATTGCTGGTCGTATTGGTCTTTTTCAGAGCCTCTACTGCTGCGAAACCCTCGCCGTTGTAGGGGACTGTTCCCGGCCATAGTTTCCCCTGCCGGTCCTCCATCATGCTGTACACGTAGTTGTCTGCCAGGCCGTCCTCGGTCGTGAAGGTAGTGAACGTTTCCCCGTCGTAACGGCTGATCCCCCCGCCCCAGGTGCCGAACCACATATGGCCATCTCGGGCCGCCACGATGGATATCACCATGTCATCCGGCAGACCGTCGGCGGTGGTGAATTGCTCGATCTCGTTTCCGTCGTAGCGAAAAACACCTCCATTCCTGGTGCCGAACCACAGGTTGCCCTCCTGATCCTGCTCGATGTGCCACACGCCTTTCGGTCCGGGAAGCGTCTCAAAACGCCGGCCGTCAAATTTGCTCGTGCCCTGCCAGGTGCCGAACCAAAAGATCCCTTCCCGGTCCTCCAGCACATACATCACGTGTTCGTCCGCCAGACCGTCGTCAGGGGTGAAGTGGGTGAACTGGGCGCCACTGTAGCGGTTCACGCCGCCGCCGAAGATGCCGATCCACACCTGGCCCTCCCGATCTTCTAGAAGGGCACGCACGGAATTACCCAGCAGTCCGTCCTCGGTGGTGAAGCTGTCGAAGCGGCGGCCGTCGTAGCGGCTCAGGCCCTCTCCCCATGTGGCGAACCACAGGTTTCCGTCCCGATCCTCCAGTATGTCGGATACGGCGTCCGATACCAGTCCGTCCTCGGTGGTGAAGCTATCGAAGTGGCGGCCGTCGTAGCGGCTCACGCCGCCGCCGTCGGTGGCGAACCACAGATTCCCGTCCCGATCCTCCATTATTTCACACACTTGGTCCGATGCCAGCCCGTCCGCGGTGGTGAAATTGTCAAACTGCTGGCCGTCGTAGCGGCTCACGCCCTTTCCCAGGATGCCGAACCAGAGGTCTCCCCTGTGATCTTCCAGAATGGCGGCGATTTTTTCGGCTCCCAGCGCTCCATCCATGGGAAAAGAACTAAATTTTCTCCCGTCGTAGCGGCTCACACCGCCGTCGGTGGCAAACCACAGATTCCCATTCCGGTCCTCCAGCATGTCGACCACCATATTGTCCACCAACCCGTCTTCGATCGTGAAGGTCGTGAAGGTCTGTCCATCGTAGCGACACACTCCGACACCGTGGCGCGAAAAGGATTGACCCGCCCCGAACCACAGGTTTCCTTCGCGATCCTCCAGCATGGAGAGAATCCCCTGGGATGGCAGACCATCCGCCATTGTGAAAACCTCGAACACCTGTCCGTCGAAGCGGCTCAAGCCGTTTCCTCCGAACCACAGATCTCCCTTCCGATCTTCCAGGATTGCCCAGATGTCCGAACCGGGCAGGCCGTCCCGAGCGCTGAAACCGAGCCACAGACCTTGCCGGAAGCCGGAGCCGGCGGGCACGATTTTCCCCGGTCTGGCCGGGGTCTGGTAGATGTGGAAATGGGTTCGCAGTCGCTCCCCCTCGTCCGCGCCGAACTCCGCGCCGAGGTGTTGCAGCAGTTCATTCCAGGTGGGATCTGCCCAGAAAGTCCGATTGGTGTCGTAAAAGGCAGAGGGAGATTCCGTCTCGAAGAGTCGGCTGAAGAGGCTGTCGGCGGTGGGTTGGACGGTCCGGGTCGATGGTTTGAAGCCGCGCTGTTGCAGAAGGGGTACTACCTTTTCGGCGTAGGTGGCGGCGAATTCCTCCACCCGTTCCGGCGGCACCCAGAACGACAGCCGGGCCAGCGTCGGTTCTTCTGACTGCGCCTGGATGGGCGAACTCAGCAGATATAGGATCCCTAGCCCGATGGTCAGATAGCAGGCTCTCCGGGTAGCGCGTCTCATGAGCATGAACCTTTCGCTCGGTCAGCGGATTAACAGGAGCTTCCGCGTTTCCATCTGGCTACCATCACCAGTTTGCAGCCGATACAGATACACGCCGCTGGCCAGTTCTCTTCCACTGTTATCTCGACCATCCCAGTCTATCGCATACGTCCCGGCTTCTCTCGGCCCCTGCACCAGCGTCTCTACCTTCTGCACGGCGAGGTTGTGGATGGACAGTTCGACATCCCGGCTGGAAGACGGCAGAGCAAAACGGATTGTCGTGGCGCTGTTGAAGGGGTTGGGGTAGTTTTGAGCGAGAGCAAACGTCTGCGGAACAATTTCGTTGTGTTCCTCCAGAACCGCCGTAGGTAAAGCATCGAAAAGGGTAATGTTCTTTACCAGTTTGATCCAGTGTGTTCCCACTGAGGTTTCCTGTTCGATAAGCACGGATACGGCCCGCACTATTCCCTGGCTGCCCACTACCAGATTTTTCTGCAGATGGTATGTTTCATTCTCTCCCTCTACCAGCGTCTCATTCACCTCTCCGCCCAGGGCGCTCAGGTCCGCCACAACCACGCCCAGTGTCGGTGGAGGTGCGCCGCGAAGCGCCCCAAAGGATTCAAACCAGGCAATAGTATCGAGGGGGGGTAATTTCAGGCTCACCGTGGCAGCTACGTCGATCGTCTCGCCCAAGACCAGGGAGTCTGGTAGCGTCGCATCCCAATCCGCAGGACGCAAAATGGACCGATGCCAGAAGGGGTACAAAAGATTCTGATCATTATAGTTGTTCAAAAACATTTGCTGGACGAAAACCGGCACATTTGCCACCTCGATCTTCCGGCTCGCCTCGAAGCGGGTCTCGAGCCCATAGCTTCCCTCTCCCAGTTCCGTCAGGGTTTCCTCTGCAGATCCCCCCAGGGCACTCAAGTCCGCCGTGATCCGGGTGATTTGGGCACCGGGCTCAAAGAGTATTGGATGTACGACAACGCTCACATCGAGGGGTTGGCCGGCGATGACTATATCGGGCAGATTGTGTTCCCAGGTGGAGGGCCGGGCTACGCTGTAGATTCGATTTCCCTCGAAGAGGCGGATCTTCTGGTCGACGGCAAGATCGGTGAGCACGTCTACTCTACCCGAGGGCCAGTTTACTTTCAGGGAATCGACCCGTGTCCGCGGTCCCAAACCGAAATGGACCACCCTTTCGTCGTTTCCACGGCCCCAGCCCGTTTGCATCTCCCGCGTCTGGTGCAGATCACCAGCACGGGCAAAAAGACGTGCTCCGATGCCGTTGCGGTTGCTCTCTGTGCCCACCAATTCCACCCGCAGCCAGTGGTTGTCGTTGCCGGTATTGTGATAGAGCCGGTCCCTGGAATCAGGTTCTCCCAGAAAGGTGCCTATGGTCCCGGAGATGAAAATGTCGAGGAAGCCGTCCAGATCGTAGTCTGCCAGATACAGTCTATCGGAGGACTGTTCGACTCCGTATCTCGATGTCTGCTCCACGAAGCTGCCGGACCCATCGTTCAGAAAAAGGGAGGGAGGCAGGGCGGTTACTAGATCCAGATCCCCATCGTTGTCGATGTCCCCGAACTTGGGGAATGCCACTTCCCTGGCAAACAGGGAGGACAATCCAACTGCTTCGGTGATGTCGAGGAACTGGCCGTCTCCCAGATTCAAGAGTAAAAGCGAGCGAGCCGGTGTTTCCAGACCCTTGACGTCATCTCCTGCCTGATTGGCCTGGAAGATGTCCAGGTCGCCGTCGTTGTCGATATCGCCCACCGCTGTCCCTCGCGCCAGGCCGGGGTCGGCCAGATCGCCGGTCGTGGCGTCATCAAAGATTCCCTGGTCGTTCTGCGTAAACAGCCGATTAGGCACCTTCTCCCACTGGCCCAGATAGAGATCCGGCAAGCCGTCGTCGTTGAAATCGGCGCTCACCGCACCACTGTTGGTCCCTCCGCCAAAGCCCGGAGCATAGACCTCGCTCAGCCCTAGTTCCTCACTTACCTCGGTGAAGCTGCCATCGCCATTGTTGCGATAAATAGTGTCGTGCGATATAGCCGGTTGTGTATAGTCGGCATGGGCGACGAAGAGATCCAGGTGGCCGTCGCGGTCGTAGTCGAACCAGATTGCGTGAACGGAGAACAGGCTGTCGGTCAGGCCGGCTTCCCGGGTTACATTGTGAAATACACCGCGATCGTTGCGCAGCAGCGCATCGTGAAAGCGCACCACATTGAAGAATCCACCGGATAAGAACAGATCCAGATCCCCATCGTTGTCGTAGTCACCCCATTGCAATCCCGCCCACTGGTTCTGGGGAAGCTGATCTACGGGTAGGGCCGCCGGCTGATCGACAAAGCGTTTCCCTCCCTCATTGTGTAGCAGAGCGCCCCACGCTCCTCCGCCTCCATAGGTTATAAACAGGTCTGGCCAGCCATCGTTGTTGTAATCGCCCAGGGTGACTTCCTGGAGGGCATTCCAGGGTGAAGCGAAATCCCGGATTCTTCTCTCTGTACTGAATACCTCTTTCCCCATCTCTTCAAAAAAGGTTTGCGCCGCGCCCGGTCCGGCCAATAGCAGGCTGGCATAGAAGAAGGCATAGCACCATCGGATGCATCGATTCTCGTAATGTCCCATGATCCTCTTTTTTTCCATGGCGTCTAACGGTATCCCCGTGAGCGGTGATGATATCGACCGTGGGTAGACCAGGTAAGATCTGTCTATAGGGTTCTGATTTTTCTCCACCTTTTCTAATCCAACTTGGCGCCGATATCCTCGTAGTCGGGCTTGCTGTCGACTGTATACTCGGGTAGCGCTATTTCATATACTGAAATTTCGTTTCCCATGGGATCTCTGCCGCTAGCGGTCAGTGGATTATATGCGACACAATCCAGGCAGTTTATAGCGGACTATACCTCGGGCGGAGTGCGGTTGCGAATCTGAAGGTGCGGAATCGGGTAATCGGCTAGAGGGGATAGGCCATTTTGAATATGGAAAGGGCCGGTTTCTCTTTCAAATAAATAGAGAGGTGAAATGGTCTTACTTAAGGTAGGGTTTTGTCAAAATTGTCAACCTTCTCGATTTTCATTACCACGACAGTCATGTCGTCCATCTGTGGTGCATCGCCAGTGAAACCCTTCACTGAGTTGATCAGTCGATCAATCAATTCTTCTGCTGAAAGATTCTCGGCACACGCCTGTCGGACGATATTTGCTGTGCGTCCAAAACCGAACATCTCCTCTTTCGCATTAGACGCTTCCGGGATGCCGTCCGAGTAGAAGATTATGGCATCGCCGAAGGCCAATTGCATTTCGATAGCTGAATATTCCGTGTTGGCACGCACACCCAACGGATAGGCGTCGACCTGTAATTCGACCACCTCGCTCGTGTCCGCGCGAAAATGCAGAGGATAGGGCCCAGCACCATTCGCTAGACGAAGGTTATGGGTAGATAGGTCGAGTTCGGCCATCGTAAAGCAGACGAAGGTGCGATTATTGATCCGTGTACGGTACAGCGAGCGATTCAGACGAGCGAATAAATCCTCAAGCGTGCCACCCAGCTCCATCTGGCTCTCTAAGATACCATTGAACATGACAACGGGAATGGCAGCTTCCATGGCGTGACCGGTGACGTCGGCCACGCCGATCGACAATTTTCCTCCCTGGAGGAAGTATTGGAAGAAATCGCCGCCGACGTGATTGGCTGGAAGGCAGCGGCCGGAGATATCCAGGTTTTCGGTCTGCGGCGCCTCCTTTGGCATCAATCCCATCTGCATATCGTGGGCAGTCTGTAGTTCGGCTTCCAATTCATCGATCAACTGCGCCTGTGCTGCCTCCAAGCGCCTGTGTGTTTCTTCGAGTTCTTGTGTGCGCTCTTTGACGCGGCCTTCCAGTTCGTCGATTTGCTCATCACGCGGATCCGGCATCACGGTGAGAGAGAGGGTTGCCGGTTGTTCGGAGTAGGCCAGGTCGCGATCTACGGCAATTACTTCGAAGGTATAATCACCTACGGGAAGGTTTTGATACTCCACTCGTCGTCGATGCGTATTCCGCCACTCATCATCGTGGCCTCTCAGTCGATATCGGTAGACCATCGCCTCGGGCCGGGTCTTCATGCTCATGCCGTGGAATTCAACGGCTGTCAAACCCCGGCTTTGCAATACACTTAGCGCTTGCTCGCCTTCGTAGCGCTGGTCGGCAACTGCGGCATCGATGAATACGGGTGGGGGGAATGGCACCGAGGGGGAGAAGCGCGTGATTCCCGTAGTCGTGCCAAACCAGAGATATCCATCCCGGTCCTCGAAAATGGACCGAACCGAGTTGTCGGCCAGGCCATCTCCCTGAGTTAGTGTCTGGAAGATCAGTCCATCGTAGCGGCTGACCCCTCCAGATGTGCCAAACCAGAGAGTACCGTCGCGGTCTTCCAGAATGCACCGAACATCGTCGTGCGCCAGACCATCCGTCGTAGTATAAGTGGTGAAAGATTCCCCATCGTAGCGGCTGACACCGCCTCCCAGAGTGCCGATCCAGATGTTCCCGACTCGGTCCTGAAACAACGCACCTTCTCTTACTACGTTGCTCGCCAGGCCATCTTTGTTGGTCAGGGTGGTCCATGCTTGCTCACCCTCTTCCGTGGAGCTGTATCTGCTCAGGCCACCGCCGTAGGTGCCAAACCAGAGATTGCCGTCGCGATCCTCAAGAACGCATCTGACATCGTCGTGCGCCAGACCATCCGCCGTGGTAAAAGAGGTGAAGGACTCTCCGTCGTAGCAAGTCACACCTCCTGCCTGGCTGCAGAACCAGAAATGTCCGCGACTATCTTCTAGGATGTCGAACAGTGGATGGCCGGTTAGGCCGTCTGCTTCTGAAAAGAAGTCCCAGGTAACCCCATCGTAGCGGACAATGTCGCCGCCGAAGGTGCCGATCCATATTCGCCCCATCCGATCGCGGTGTATGCATCGTCCTATCATCCCATCCCGAGGCGTGTAGCGGGTGACGATTTGTTTTCCCAACTCTACTGGGCAGAAGCGATAGATGCCGTTGTGGACGCTCACCCACAGGTCACCTGTACTCTCCTGAGCGATTCCCGAGACGAAACCGTCGGTGGAGAATGTCACTATGGTCTCGCCATCGTATTGGCTAACTCCTCCACCATAAGTACTGAACCATAGATAGCCTTCCTGATCCTGATAGATAAATGGGACTGAATTATTCCCCAGACCATCATCAGTAGTAAAGGTAGTGAACGATTTTCCGTCGTAGCGGCTGACGCCCCCGCCCTGGCATCCGAACCAGAGATCGCCCGTCCGGTCCAGAAGGATAGAATAGACATTGGGATGGGGCAGGCCTTCTCCGACAGTGACTGTGGAGAACGACTTGCCGTCATAGCGACTGGCGCCTCCCCCCATAGTACCGAACCAGAGATCACCCCACTGGTCCTGACATACCGCGAGAACCCAGTCGCTTGTCAGTCCGTCTTCAGTGGTGAAGTTGACGAATATTTCTCCATCGTAGCGGCTGACTCCTCCGCCGAAAGTGCCGAACCATAGATATCCATCCCGATCCTGATAGATGGTCTGCACAGAATCGTGTGCCAGGCCATTTTCGACGGTGAAGTTGGTGAATGTCTCTCCGTCGTAGCGAGTGACTCCGGTACCGTCTCCCAGAGCCAATAATCCACTCCCGAACCAGATACAACCGTCACGGTCCTGATAGATTGGGGAAACTGCATTGCTCGCCAGGCCATTTTCGACGGTGAAGTTGGTGAATGTCTCTCCGTCGTAGCGGCTGGCGCCCCCACCGAACGTGCCGAACCAGAGATGGCCCTGGCTGTCGCACAGGATCGAGAATATGCAATTGTGTCCCAGGCCATCTTCCTCGGTAAAATGGGTGAAAGATTCCCCATCGTAGCGAGTGGCTCCATTTTCGCTGCCGAACCAGATATTACCTCGTGTGTCCTGGGCGATGGGCCAGACTTCGTTCTCGGCCAATCCATCTACTGCATCAAAAGTGCGCCAATGCCCTCGCCCCTCTCCGGAATGGACTACATCACGGGGAACCGCTCGAGAAGTGTAGGGTTGGAGTGTGCACCGCACGATACCAGCAGAGAATGCGGAATCCAGTTCACCCATAACCTGGTTCCACTGCGGATCCGCCTGAAGCTTCTCCCATTTTTCTGTCAGTGCCTGTAGGGATTCTACTTCAAGCAATTGGCTGAAAGTGCCCTCAATCGTAGCACGTCCGCGCCCCGTCGATTCGACAAGACCGAAATTCGCCAACAGAGGCGCGAGTCGATCTCGATAAAGCGCCGCTACTTCATCCATTCGTTCTGGTGGTGCCCACAGGCACAGGCGTGCCAGTGTGGTCGGTGCTGCCTGGTCATGAGATTCAATCGTAGCCATGGTATTGAAATAGGAGGAGTCGATACGGGGCGCGTTACAGGAATCGCTCGATGACTCGTGCAGCTCTCAAGGCGCCATCTGTGGCGATGGGTGCATAGTCGATCTCGGCATCCAGGTTTGCGATGACTGCGTCGGCCAGTGATCTGGGGGTAGTCTGGAAGAACCGCATTCCGATACCCGCTCTATGTCTGTTAACCCTAATGTTGCAAAAAAAGCCCTTGAAATGTGTGTTTGAATTTACGCCTGTTTCTGTAAGGCGTCGAGGAAATGCATCAGATCGCTTTCAACCGTGGGATTGGGACTGAGAGTTAAGGTCAA